>MDTE01114914.1_pt1 | contig 17236 bp, 18 predicted proteins | sample 811231 | NCBI WGS metagenome assembly MDTE01 (sample SAMN05326651, study PRJNA326480) | marine metagenome | isolation source: seawater | place: Indian Ocean: Red Sea | collected 2010
AAAGTAATGGTAAGCCTCCCAGGAACCTTCCTTCTCGCCGTCCTTGTATGCCCCTTTTTCTAATAACTCACCATCATACGTGTAGAACTGCCACAATCCCTCTTTACGGTCATTTTTGTAGGCCCCTTTATATTTTAGCAAACCGTTATCATGATAAAATTCCCATGGACCTTGCCTCTGGCCATTAATATATTCCCCCTTCAGACCTAGCTCCCCGTTAGCGTGGTGAAAGACCCAATGCCCATCGAATATTCCGTTTTTAAATCGCCCCTCCATCTGCCCATCCACGTATCCAGTAAAAGGTTCTTCCACCCCCTTTTTATAGTAGATCCCATCCCGCTGAACCAATTCGCGCCAGTCAAGCACCGTTTCAGAAAAACCAATCGTACTTAGACTGCCAATAAGAAATACCGCCGAAAAACCTTTCACATAATACTTAAAGAGCACCTATATCCCCTCCAGATTCCGCAACAATGAATGGGATGACCCAAATCAATATATAACGGCATATTATTTAGTTGAGTGGTAATCATATGGTATTCAACAAAATCACCAACTTCACCTATATTCTGTCCGTAATTACTACTCTGCCTATTTGCATATAAAATTGTTGTCGTTTTAAGTCAGTTTTGTAACATCTCCATAATGTTAACAGGATTAGACTCCTATTAGGATAAGCCTGTATACTTTAAAATCTGGCTCGCACTCGATATTTTACAAGGCTAATAAGAAATATCATGAAACTTTTAGCGATATTTTATCTGCTAGCCATTTTGCTAAGCTGCCACGTCATAGCTTTTGATGATTCCGAGAAGAGCCTATCGCAAATGCGGTCTTATACTGCCTGCCTCAACTGCGATCTTAGTGGAGCTGATCTGAGTCGAAGTTTTCTTCACCATAGTAGCTTACGTGGATCAAAATTAATTGGAGCAGATCTAAGGTGGTCTTATTTTGATGGAGTGAATCTCCGCCGAGCAAATTTAAACGGAGCAGATTTACGGCACACTGTACTGAATAAGGTAGATATGAGGGATGCAAATCTTAGCAATGCGGATTTAGACAACGCCCAATTTATTGAAGTAGATCTGGCAGGATCCACCATGCGAAATGCATATGCATCTAACGCGGACTTAAGCAATTCAATCTTCGACAATACCAATCTAAGCGACACTGACTTCAGCGATAGCAAACTTTCTGGAGTGAAAATGCGTTCTGTCTATATGAACGGAGCAATATTCGCTAGATCCGACTTAAGCAATGCAGTTTTGGCCGGCGCTAAAATGCGTGATGTGGATCTGAGTGGAGCAAATCTAAAAGGGGCTATTTTACGTAACGCTGACCTAACCAGCGCAGATCTAACAGACGCCGATCTTTCAACTTCGGACCTATCTCGCACTACCAAATTGGAAGGTGCCATTTTTTGCAGAACCCTCACCCCTTGGGGTGAAGATAATACTAACTGCTAAGATGGCGGGCAAGGAACACCAAGCGTAAATCTTCAGCACCTATCACTTAACCGCCTACTTGCAACGAAACCTTTCCCAAGCTCTCAGTTTCTACGGAAAATGTATCAAGCTTCTTAAGCCAAATACTTTCGGTTACACACCCAGTCAGTATGAGTGTCCCGGCCAAAAGGTTATAACCCCGTTTAGACAAGTTATTAATAAGCCAAACAGCAGCATTAATTGGATTTCCCATCACCTGTTTGCCAACCCCGCATCCTATATTTGTTCCATTCAAAAACACTCTTAACACCTCTTTTCTCAAGTCAATCCTCGACCAGTCCTGGATGGGGCTGCCAATCACACAGCCGACATTGTGAACAAAATTAGCTACATTCAGTCCTCCCCCTTTATAAACAGCGTTGCCTGAATCTCTGTCATCAGCGATTTCTATAGCCACCATTGCTGATTCAATTCTGGAAGCGATAGTTTTGGTATTCCATGGCTCTCTCCTAGGTTCTATCTCACGCCCTACAACAAAACCAATCTCTGCCTCCACGCAAAGAGTCAAATAATCATTTGCGGAAATATTTACCTCATTCTCCCCAATCAGAGATTTTAGTATTGGTCCTTCGATCGGATGGGAAATACCAACAAGCTCTTGCATTGTGGTGCTGGTTAGCCCGACCTTCCAACCACCAATCTCATAGCCTTCACCAACATAAGTCTTTATTAACTCATCTTGAACTAGATAACCCTCAGCTATGCTAACCGGTGTTAAGCACGCTGGAAAGGCGTCGAATCTGACATTATCCTCCCTATCCTTGAAAAGCCGGCCCGCCGCCTTTCTTACCTTAGTAGACACAGGTCAATGCACCATCATTAAATGATTATTCAGAGAACTATATAGGGGAACACTAAAATTTAATCCACAAGATGTAACTAACCAGCACATAAACCCACACCAACTAGTAGCCCATTAGCAGTAGTGTTAACCGACTATTAAAGGTGCCCCCTTATAATATATCTCCAAGGTGAAAAAAAAATTACTTGATTATTTCCCAAGTACCATCTTCGCGACGGCACGCTGTCCCATAAGCACTTTGTTTCTCCCCACCGACAATTACGTCAGTCTGATATTCTCGACAGTACTTATTCTCCGCAACTTCATAGGTATTTAATGGAGTCACACTCCCTGAATTTCCGCTATCAGGGTTGCTCCAGGAAGTCGTGGTCCCAGTTTTAGAGTATTCAAGTGACTCATGGGTTGTATCTAGTAAATATTGTTGGTCAATTTTATCCAACGTTGCTCCGACTTCATTTCCAATGAGAGCCCCCAGAAGAACGCCCACACCAGTAGCTATTAATTGGCCGTTTCCTTTGCCAACCTGAGATCCGGCAACCCCACCCGCAACTGCACCAATTACCGTTCCAACACCCTGCTTCTCTCCTGTAGTCGCAATACAACCACCAAGTACTAATATTAATCCGCATCCACAAATTAGTATAATTTTCCTCATTGGTTACCCCATTCGTGTGTGATCATAATTACCGGTCCGGCAGAGCTACAGATACCAGAATACCAAAATTGCAGCCAACATCTACCCTGAAATTACCGCTTAATTATGGCAACAAAATGCCTGGACAGGGATCTACGATCTATAACTTTTCTGCTCGCAACCACCAAGCGAGAAACAACGCAACCAAAGCTGCCCTCCAGCCTGAAATGGCGCCCCTCTATTGAGTATTATTCGTACCCCGTACTGCAGATTATTCCGGCGACACAGGTCATGAAAGCGTTCTTCCAAAGAATTTTAGCAGGCCTTCGATAATTGCATATGTCTAAATATTATAAAAACTTATATTTTGTCATTTCTTATATTATTTCCTATTAGTTATCCTCCTTTAAGTTTTGGCTAGCTATACTTTCCTCACAACGATATACCTCGTTCTCCCCACCAATCCTGGCAGACCGCCACCCAATGATGAAAAGGATAAGTTTATGAAACGCGTCCAAGACGAAGTAGCTGTAATAACAGGTGCAGCGAATGGCCTAGGGCAGGCAATTGCCTTCCGCTTAGCACAAGATGGAGCCAACGTCGTCCTGGGAGATATCGACGGAAGTGGATTATCCACTACTGCATCGGAGATCCGGAAGACTGGCTCCCAGGTTGTCACTGTTGTGGGCGACATTACGGAAGAGGAACAATCTCAAGAGCTAATTGATGCGGCCCTAAATCATTTTGGAAAGCTCGATATACTAGTAAACAATGTCGGTGGTAGCCGGAATTCAAAAATTTGGGAAATGGAAGTTGAGGACTGGGATTTCACGATACGGCTCAATTTGCGAGGAACATTTCTCTGCACTAAAGCCGCTGTCCGTCACATGATAAAGCAGAAAAAAGGATCAATTATATGTCTTTCCTCCGGAGCCCGCGAAGGGACTCCATGGACAGCGTACTATCAGGGTGGTTCCGCCTATTCAACATGCAAAGCGGGCGTCCATGGTTTTATGCGTGATGTTGCTATGGAGTTAGCAGAATTTAACATTCGCGTTAACTGCGTTGCACCCGGCCCCATCGAAACAGACCGAGAGGGGGAGAATCTGAGGAAATTAAACGACACCGTTGATCTGAGTCCTCAACGGATGACACCGCTTGGCCGCCTTGGGCAACCATTCGAAGTGGCAAACGCAGTTTTATTCTTAGCTTCTGGTGAAGCATCTTATGTTACAGGTCATACTTTGGCTGTAGCTGGAGGGCGGTGAGTACAATAGCTTGCAAGTGACCATTAAAAGAACCGATCAAAGCCTCAATTAACTTGATCGACCCCGGCAATTGCCGTCCTGTGCATCACTCTCCTTTGGGAACCGGAATCGTAGGGCATAACCATATGCATAGTCCATGTATTATCCCACATAAGGACATCATGCTGCTCCCACGAGTGTTCATAAACATAACATTCCTGCGTCGCCCATTTCGTTAACTCATCTATGAAATCCCTCGTAGATTCCTCACTCCAACCAATAATTCGTTGCATATAGATTGGGCTTATATACAAGGATTCACTTCCATCTGAGTGTTTCCGTATCAATTCGTGCTGAACGGGGGGCACCTTGGCTGCCTCTTCAAGATTCATTTCTGGCAAATCACGATGCGAACGCATCCACGCCCAGCTATGTTGAGCCGAAAGACCTTCCACTCGATCTCGAAGTGCATCCGGCATTTCCTCAAGAGCTCTCCGTAAATTGGCAAACCTTGTCTCGCCCCCCCCTCCTTGAACGACCTCAATCCCATGCAAAATAGCCCCCTTGCTAGGCACCATTCGATAACAGCTATCTGTATGCCATGCCCAGGTTAGGCTATTAAATACGACGGCATCATTCGTCTCAGGTAGAATTTCTCCGGTTGATCCTACATTACTCAAAATAAAAATTTCTGGTAAGGAGCTATCTGTTCGCTCAGTCTCTGGCAAAACCTCCAGTTCCCCGAAACAACGACTAAATCTGACGTGTTCCACATCAGTTATGTCTTGATTGCGAAAAACCAAAACTCCATGCTGTCTCCAAGCTGCATCAATTTCTTGTTTTACGCCTGGAACAAGAGGCATTGAGAGGTCCACCCCACCAACCTCTGCTCCTAGCGAACTGTGTAACTGCTTAATTGATATCATCATAGGGCCCCCTTTTTAAATAGTCATCCACAAGTTTTTCCGGTGAAGAACATTGGGAAATTTGTTTAACAAAAAAGTCCCTAGACAGGCTTATAAAATCAGGAATATCAATTAAAAACTCATCCAATAAATCTAGAGTTACTAGAGTAACCTCACAACCATAATCTCTCCTACTTCCATTTGGATTATCCAACTTCCATTGCTGGTAATCTTGTTCTTCAAAATAGGCTCCCATTCCTACTCCCGCAAATGGCATCATGACTATAACTCTTCTTAATCTTGCCTTTGCTAATACCTTAGAAATCTCCTTACGATGTTTAACCCCATTCATCGCTAGCTGGGTAGTCAAAGCAGCAACATTTGCAGTGAGTTGGATAGACCACAATGTTAAACCGATTGAGAGGGATGCTAACACTCCACAAAGCCAACCCCAAAAAATTATATTCTTAGATAGAGAGGGCATATTTTCTGCTTGATGGAAAGTCCAACAGGGAGATACCTGTAAGTATATCTATTCACATAATTCAACGCCCCATAACAACACGATATTTCAATAATAAAATGTCTGAAGATTGTCTAAATCAAGGCTAAGGGCATTTTGGGGAGACTTGACTTCTGAATACCAAAAACCTACAGAGCGTTTATCCGACAACTGAAATCAAAAGTCATAAGAAATGCCATTAAATGACAAAACGCTAACGGATTTAGCTATTAAAATGTTAGCCGATTATGATGCCCACAATCCGGGAACCCAGTTTGGCGACGGACTAAGGCTTTCAGTTCCGGACGCATGGCTCCTGCAAACTGCGGTATCAAAACTACGAGAAAAACGGGGAGAGAAGATCGTTGGGTTCAAAATTGGAGCTGTTTTTGAAGGCAATCAAAAACTTATCGGACTTGATCATCCCGCTTGGGGGCGCTTGTGGAACAATGAGCAACACAAAGATAAAGCGACATTATTTAAGAAGGATTTTGCCAACCCATCCATGGAAGCTGAATTCGGGATAATTTTGAATCGCGATATAGAAACAGATAAGACCTCACTAGACGACATTTTGAGATCGATAAAATCCGTCCACCCCGTAATTGAGATTCACAACTTTGTATTCAGAGGAGAAAGCCCAAATGGGGCGGAATTGCTTGCCAATAACGCCATCCACGCCGGAGTTGTACGGGGACTAGGGAAAATGGATCCGAAAAAGACTATAACTACTGATCTAGAGCTTATATACGATGGTGAAATTGTAGACTCTTGGTATGGAACGAAATGGCCTGATGACTATCTCTCGGCTATCGACTGGCTTGTCCAAGAACAAGCTAAGCTAGGGAACAAATTACGTAAAAACCATTTAATTTTAACTGGTGCACTTGGACCTCCAATCCCAATTAAAAACAGGCAACTTGTAGAAGCAAATTCCCCTCAAATTGGCCGTGTGAGCGCTCGTTTTGTATAATCCCCTATTGGAGAAATATAACGAAAACATGTAACTTTCGGCTACTCTATCACCCCAAAAATAGCCCATTGTTGAGGGTTATTTTCCCCAACGTAAAGCTACCAAGTCCAGTTTTAAGGCATGCCGCAATAACTCTAATCTTGTCTCGGGGTCCACTTCCTCCAAAGGGTGGCGGACTGTTTCATGTTTAATCACACCGCCTTCCACCATCGCAATTTTCGCGGCTCGCAAACCACACTGCCTATTTTCAAAGTTAATAAGCGGCAGTATGGCATTATAGAGATTGGTAGCTCCCTCCTCATCCCCATCGAGATACCTCATAACCACTGGCCTAATTAAATCCGGTAATAAGGCACTGGGCATTGTTCCTGTTGCTCCAGCATTCAGATCCGCCATCAGCGTAATCGATTCCTCACCATCAAACGGACCTTGAATCGATTCCCCTCCAGCAGCAATAAGATCTCGTAATTTTTTAGCTGCACCTGACGTTTCAATCTTAAAGTAGCAAATTTGGGGAAAAAGATTGGCTAATTTAGCTAGGAAATTGACGGATAAAGAAACCCCGCTTAACGGCGCATCTTGGACCATTATTGGAATAGAAATTCCCTTTGCCAAAGATTCAAAATAAGTAAAATTACCTGCTTTGGACGCTTTTAGCCCTACCCCATGGTAGGGCGGCATAACCATAATCATCTCCGCGCCAATAGCCTCAGCCTTTTTGGCTCTTTCGACCGAAACTCGTGTGCTAAAATGACTACAAGTAACAATCACAGGAACTCTTCCGGCTATGTGCTCGATACAAGTTACAGCTAATTGATCGCGTTCCTCATCGGTTAACAAAAACTGCTCTGAATAGTTGGCCAAAATGCAAATGCCATCGACCTTCTGATCAATCATGCAATCCAATACTCTTTTCTGGCCCTCTAGGTCTATCGTTTCATCCTCATGGAACGGGGTTGGGGCTATGGGATAGACCCCAGTGTATGGCTGGACTCGTTTAGGCAAGGTCATAGTTTCTCCAGGTGGCCGCATGACAAATTGTAAGAAGTTTATATTTAATAGCTTAATACTGAAATGCTATGCTTGAAAATCTCGGTTTTCAATAGCGGTAATATTAAGAGCTATTGCAAGGGGGTGACCCCATTCTCCCAATGAGGTAATACTGAGGCTTATTGATTTTCTCTTATGGCTAACCGGTCCTGTTACAAGCCATTTTTTGCCCTGCATAATACTAAGGATATGCCCATGACCCCACCCGACCGTCTTCGATTACTATTGTCCAAACCTGAATTCATTGTCATGCCAGCAGTTTGGGACGGGCTAACCGCCAAGTTAGCGGCCAATGCTGGCTTTCAGACGGCATTCTTGTCTGGCTCCTGCGTATCAGCTGGACGTTTAGGGGGGCCAGACCTTGATCTTTTCTCCTTCGGCGAAGTATTCAATTCTTTCAATATGGTGCGTGAGGTGGCACCCGAAACACTCGTATTAGCCGACGGAGACCATGGCCATGGCAACGCCATGAACGTACAGCGAACTGTAAGAAACTATGGCCGAGCAGGAGCTGCTGCAATTCTCATAGAGGACAAAATCACACCCCGCCCCCTGACAGCCGCTGGCAAGCCCTGCTTACCCCGAGAAGAAGCGCGCATGAAAATCCGAGCTGCAGTGGAAGCTGCCAAAGATAGTAGAATTCTTATCTTGGCACGAACGGATTGCCGGCCCACTCAGGGAATTGATGAAGCCGCAACCCGCATCGAGATGTTTGTAGAAGAAGGCGCTGATATCCTACTTCTCGACTCTCCGGCGGATGACAAAGAAGTGGGTCGCGCCATAGAAGCCGCCGGAGGCCGCCCTTCTCTTGTTGTTCTAAATCCAGGAATGCCGCGCGCGACCCCTACTCAGGTAGAAGCAGCAAACCTGGGATTCAAAATTGGAGCTTACCCAACAGCTCTACTTTCACCTGCCATTGCTGGAATAAAAGCCGGCCTGGAAGCTTTAGTCAATGGCGATCTACAGTCCAAAGACGCGCTTGACCCAACTGATTTGCGGCAAGTACTTGGTTACTCTGACTACGAATCTGAAGCAAAAAGGTTTAGGCAAAGTACTGAATAATTATATTGTTTTCTATAAGGAACTATGCCCAGAACAAGAGTTGACAGCCACCTGTGGAATGGCTTTGATTTAACTTATTACTTGGATACCCTATGAGTGCCGTTCATTGAAAATTGCTACCGAAAGCTCAAAATATGATGCCTGAAGCCGTTGAAGCCAAATGGATTGATTGTTTTCGCAAAAGTTTTGAAATGAGCGGGGTTTCGGCGACTAACATAGTAGCCATTCTATCAGAATCTCAATCTCGACAAGTTTTGGTTGATCTTTCGGAACTGGCTCTACTGGCAATAGGTGCCCGGCCTGTACACATCCGAGTTCCTTCTCCAAAAATAAAGGACCCCGTACCGGTACGATCTACTGGATCAAGTTATGCGATGCAGGGATACGACACTATAATACCAGCCCTTAGCGCCTGTGATTTAATTATCGACTGTACAGTAGAAGGAATGCTCCACTCCAGAGAGTTACAAACAATTTTAGCCTCTGGAGGACGGGTTTATATGATATCGAATGAACACCCAGAAATACTCGAACGATGCATGCCAAATGTTGACCTAAGGTGGAAAGTTGAGGAGAGCTTGAAACTTCTAGATAGATCAAAGAGAATGGAGGTTTCCTCCAAACAAGGCACTCAACTTCTTGTAGAAATTAATGACGCTCCCTGTAGAGCTGGCGCCGGATATTTACTACCGGAGGAAAAAGTGGCCTACTGGCCTGCCGGTTTGGCACTATTCTTCCCTCTCCCCAATTCCGTCAATGGACAGGTTGTTTTAGCGCCGGGGGATGTAAACCTCACCTTCAAACGATATTTTGAAAACGCAGTAACTCTTATTTTCGAGAATGATTTCATCACTGATATCAAAGGAGATGGGTTAGATGCCGACCTAATGAGATCGTATTACGAAGCCTGGGGTGATCAAAACGCTTATGCTATTTCACATGTTGGATGGGGGTTGAACAAGGATGCTCGCTGGGATTCTCTCGTCATGTACGACAAACAACAGATTAATGGTACTGAATTAAGGGCATTCGCTGGAAACTTTTTGATTTCAACCGGAGCAAATGAATATGCAAAGCGCCACACAAGCTGCCACTTTGATTTACCTATGCGGGGATGTTCCATCCGATTGGATGGTGAAGCGATCGTGAAAGACGGAAAACTTTGTGGACCTCTTTCCTGATGGAAAATGCAGCCTTCACTGATCATCTGGTAGATGGTAACCCACGAATCCACTTTTCAAAACTGGGGAATGGGCCGCCTATAGTTTTTCTTCATGGAATAGGTGGAAATCGAACAAATTGGACCGCACAACAACTACGAATGTCCTCTACATATACCACGATCGCCTGGGATGCTCGGGGTTATGGAAAATCTGATGATTACGAGGGCCCACTCTGTTTCCATGATTTTGCGGAAGACCTCGAACGCCTCTTAGATTTCAACAAAATTGAAAAGGCTCATATGGTTGGCCTTTCCATGGGTGCTCGCATTTTAATGGATTTTTATCCAACGAATAAGGAGCGCGTCGCGACATTGACGCTATGTGACTGTTTTTTTAGTTACAAGAAGGCCCTATCCCCAGAGAAACAGAAGGAATTTATAGAGCTTAGACAACGACCCTTGCTTGCTGGTAAACCACTATCGGAACTAGCCCCTACGCTAATCCAATCGTTGGTTGGGCCAAACTGTTCGGACCAAGCCCAGAAACAACTATACCAAAGCATTCTAGACATCCATGTATCCTCATACCTAAAAACTATTGAAGCAACCACCAAGTTCAATGCCACGGGGAGCCTTTCCGATATTTCTGTGCCTGTGCAGCTTATTTTTGGGGAACACGATAAGCTAACCCCACCCTCGGTAGGTGCGTTTATGCACTTCCAGTTACCCAATTCAAATCTTAACATCATCTCGGACTCGGGGCATCTCAGCAATATTGAACAGCCAGGCGATTTTAACTTGGTTATGGAAAAATTTATTGAATCCCATCGTGTACAAGCGACGTTCAAGTAGATTATGAGCAGACCAGCCATTGCAACTCCTTCCCTATATTCAAGGTTCCTATACTTTGCTAACTTTAGTTTCTTACAAGTTCTCACTATGCCTACTCAATTAGCTAAACCCTCCCATCCAACAAAAACCGATCCCGGTGCATAATGCGTGATATACCAGTTCTCATATCGGGAGGTGGCTCTGTCGGACTTTCCCTAGCCGCTGAACTTGGTTGGCGAGGTGTTCGCTGTATAGCAGTAGAACAAGAAGAGAATCTGAATCCCCACCCAAGAGCGAACGCCGTCGCAAACCGAACAATGGAATATTATCGGCGATGGAAGATAGACGAAGCGATAAGTAATGCAGGGATACCACCCGAACATCCTGCTAATTATTATTGGGTCTCTACCCTACATGGTCGAAAAATACATGGCATATCACTTCCTCCCTTTAAGAAAATTCGTGAGATACAAAACCCCGGGGGATATGCCAAAGAAGAACATATGTGGTCTCCTTATTTAAAAACTATCACGGGTCAGAATGAAGTCGAAACCACCATTCTGAATTTTATTCGGGACCTTAAATGTGTAGATTTTAGGTTCCATTCACAATTAATTGACTTTCAGCAGGATCATTATGGCGTCACCTGCCTGATAAAAGATACAAAAACCGGAAAGGAAGATAAGATAAGAACCCAGTATCTTCTCGCCTGCGATGGCGGCCGCTCCATGATTCGAGAAAAACTTGGCATAAATCTTTCTGGTCAAGCTAACATGGCGGACTTTATATCAATTTACTTTAAGGCGCCTGACTTTATGACTAGTCACAATTTTGGAAATGCTAATATTTATTTCCCACTACACCGGAAATATGCTGGTTATATCTTGAACTGGGATGGCGGCACAACATTCACCTATCATCTAAAGCTTAAAGCAGGACAACATTGGAAGGATATTAATCCAATTGAAGCCATAAGTTCCGTTTTAGGGAAATCTATCACTATAAAAGTTTTATCAACACAGCCCTGGAGCGCCCACGCCCTAACCGCTGAAATTTATGACAAAGGGCGGACTTTTCTCGTGGGTGATGCGGCCCATTTGTTTACTCCCACTGGGGGTTTTGGAATGAACACTGGCGTATCTGATGCCATAGACATCGCGTGGAAAATTCAAGCAATGTTGCAGGGTTGGGGTGGACCAAATTTACTAAGCAGCTATAGTACTGAACGACAACCCATTGGGGTACGAAACACACTAGAGGCTGCAGACTGCTTTAATCAACTCAATGAAGTGATGAAGTACGGTGATGAATTAGATTTGGAAAACGACGAAGGTGAGAAACTTCGAAACGTTTTAGCCGCAAGGCTGCGGGAACAAGAAAAATTGATTTCTTCCTCCGGAACTCTCTTAGGTTACCGCTACAATGACTCCCCCATTATAATAAAAGACGGGTCCCTTGAACCAAAGGATGATCCAAGAATATATACTCCTACCGCTAGACCCGGCCATCGGGCCCCCCACATCTGGCTTGAAGAAGGAATATCAATTTTAGACTTACTAGGACCTAATTTCAGCCTCCTTTGCTTTAACAAATTAAATAAACGTGTCTCTAATTTTAAAAAGATCGCAAAGGAACTAGGATTACCAGTTAAAATACTCTTTCTAGACGATGGAGAAGCCGCCAAGCTATACGGGTCCAATTTTGTATTAGTCCGACCAGACTTAATGGTTGCTTGGCGGGCAAATGAGATCCCGGAAAGGCCCAAAAACATCTTAGACGTCGTCAGGGGAGCAACCCTCCATAGCTAAACTTAACTCAACTAGTTATAGGTAGCTAGGATAAGATTTTTGGACTAACTAGCCAGCCAAATAACCACCCTACAAATGGTTAATCTCAAAAATTTGGTACACAAAAGTAGTGCAGTGAGTTTTCGGTTAGCCTTAGTTACTCATATTCATTAATGTCAGGTTGCCCGCGGCGCGCTCGTTGAAACAAAAATCTGATGACCCCAACAAACGCTACCGAGAGAACGGAAAACCAAATAATTATCTGCCTCCACGACTCAAAAAGAACCAAGTCCCCAAACCAAAGATTCTCCTGAGACAGAAGGAGACCCGCCATCAAAATAGCTGCTAGACCAATTGGCAATAAGAAAAGAGCAGCTCCGATGGTAAAATCTACTATAACAAGAAGAATGCCCACTATGAGCCAAAACTCTGGTACAAGCATCCAGTAAATCAACGTGTTCATTTGCTTTTATCCCACGGCCCAGTCAACGGCTTTTCCCCGCCATCGCTCGGATTATTGATTGATTCCAAAAGAACTTCGAGAGAGCCTATCGCTTTAACGATATCGGTAGGCATGATGATGGTTTTAGAATTCCTGGACGCGGCCACCTCAGCCATCGCATCAACCTGACGTTTCATAACCTCAAAGTTAATCGCCGGTTGTCCATTATCTGCTATTGCTGCCGCAAGTAATCTAGTTTGTTCTGCATCCGCTTTAGCCTTTACCTGCACCGAATATGCTGTAGCGTCGGCATTAACTTTAATTGCCTCCGCTTCTTTCTCCGCCTCAAAAAGCTTTGCCTCTGCTGCCAACTCCACCGACCTTTTTTCCCCCTCTGCCCTGGCAATTACAGCCCGTCGCTCCCGTTCTGCATTTAATTGTTGGCGCTGCGCTTCTCTCGTAGCTTCGTCAATTATTACATCAGTTATCTCAGTCCGAGTGATTTTAATACCCCAGTCGTCTGCAGGCTTCTGCAAATTGGTTTGAATTTCACTATTCATAGAGTCTCTTGAAGACTGCAACTCATCCAGCTCGAGCCTTCCCGCCGCCGACCTAACAACAGATGTAGCATTCGTGTTCAGACCCAAATCAACATCCCTTATCCTATAAACTGACTTAGCCGGATCCTCTATGCGATAAAAAACCGTCGCCTCTAGCTGAACCTCTACATTATCCCGAGTAATAACCGAAATCCTAAATTCAGGAAGTTGTCGTTCTAAGATACTAATTCTGTGAGCAACAGAATCCAAATAAGGAACGATAAAGTTCAGGCCTGCATTAAGAGTACCCTTGAATTTCCCAAATCGTTCTACTACGTATTGTTCACTTTGGGGCACTACTTTTGCACCCTTATAAATAGTTAACAAAGCAAAAATTAAGATAAGAATGGCTATAGTTTCATTCGGCCCTAACATTAAATTCTCCTGACCCATAAAATAATTTCTAAAGTAGTATACGGGCTGGCCTTTGGCCCGAAAAATCCCTCACAAAGCCCCGATAAAAGTTGACGCCATATTATAACAACACATTTTGGATAGAAATAATACGGGGAAGCTAAAACTTCACTGAAGAACAATAATATTCAAATTTATAGACACAACAAAGAGACCCGGAACTAGCGCTCTTTTTATCTGACCACAGTCAAAATCGTTTAATATCCGTAACAGCTTGCATAATCCCCAAAAAGTTCCCGTGATGCTAGGAGGGCCGAGAGCCCTCCCCATAAGCTGATTCCCCGCCCACCCAATTTTAGCGGGAAAATGTGCTGAATTAGTCATAAATTATCCATTAGCACCTTTTATAGAACAATAAATTATACTAGTTTCTTGGGCTACCCTGTTAGGGTGTTGTTTGTTGCCCAATGATCTGGGTGCTAAAATTAAAAGCTCGGGAGGAGCTAAAAAGAATGAAAACTATTTTAAGTATTTTATCTGCGGGAATCGCTCTTACACTATTCGCAAGTGCCTCATGGGCCGATGGTCATTTGGCAAAATCTGGAACCATCAGCTACCATACCGGCTGGGCCTGTCCTAACAATTTTGTAGCCCAACCTGCCGATGGAGCCATGATCGGAACAGGAACCTGTCGTGGTACTACATATAACGATAATGGCAGCGGCCCACTACACATGGGAGCCGCCCAATGTCATTACAGTTTTCTGGTGAACGGTGGAGATACGCGCAATAAAGGGTATTGCTTTTGGTCAGACCCAGACGGCGACCGCATATTCACAGATTTTCATGGTGACCCATCAGCAAACAATGGTGGCGGAGAAGGCGTCAATGTCATCGCTGGAGGTACTGGGAAATATGAAGGTATCACCGGAAGTGGGCCATGGAAGTGTACATGGACTGGTACCGATGGAGAATTGCACTGCAACCAAAGCTTTAATTACGAGTTGCCGTAAATTGAAGTGCTGAAACAACAGGCCCCCAACTATTGATGGGGGCCTGTTGTTATTAGATTGATCTTGAATTAAAAGAATGCGTGGTGCTTTTAATTAATAATAGTGCCAATAGTAGATTCATTTGGCACCCTCTACCTCACTATAGTTTTCAATTACTCCATATCGGCTAACTGTCTTGAAAGCTCTAATATAGCCCGTGCCTGTTTCAAATGAGGCATGTCCAACATTTTCCCATCCATTCCTAATGTTCCAACTCCAGGATTCGCTTCGAAAAGCTCTATGACCCGGACTGCATGGGAAACCTCGTCTTCGCTCGGAGTAAACGCCTTATTAATAATTGGTGGTTGGGAGGGGTGAATTGCAATTTTTCCAATAAAACCCGCCTTACGGTCACGCAAACAATCATTCTCTAAAGCTTTATCATCCCGAAAATTGGTCACCAAAGCACCAATGGGTTGCACACCAATCGCACGACAAGTCGCTAAACAGAGTCCCCTAACCTGTTTATATACTTCGTCATACTCCCCATCTGGATCACGGTTATTGCTTGCCCCAAGGGCGGCAGCTAAATCTTCTGCTCCCCAAGTCATCCCAATCAGACGCTCACTTACTCCATCCAAATAGGTATGAAAGGTTAGAACAGAAGCAGCTGTTTCAGTTGCAACGGGAAAAATCTTAGTAGACATCTGTTCAATATTTTCACTTGCTTCTAACGCCGACAAGTAATTACACAGGGTATTAATATCCTTAGCGGAATAAACCTTTGGTAAGCAAATTCCGTCTGGTCGACCTGGCATTACCGCAGCTAAATCTGGTAAAGCAAACCCCGTATCTAGTGGATTGCAGCGCACGTAAAGTTTTTGCCTAGATCGGTCCATATTTTTTTTTAAGAAATCACAAACCATAGAACGTGCTATTTCCTGACGATCATCAGAAACGGCGTCTTCCAAGTCTAAAATAAGTGCGTCAGCCTCATTCTCTCGCGCCCTTTTTAGTTTTTTCTCACTATCTCCGGGCACGAATAACCAAGATCTAATAATCATAATGTTACTTCATCATACATAAATTTGCTCAAACACCAGCCAATTCTTATTTTGGATTCTTTCTTCTCCACTCTTCTATTGTTTCCTGGGTGGGTGGATAGTACTTCCCAGGTATAGCCTTTTCTTCTTTTATCTTTTCTTTGACCAAATTTTCTGCCCCCTCATGCTCGACAGCCCACTCTAAAACCTTTCCCGCCAACCATGAGGGAACAACGAGAACTCCGTCATTATCCCCAACCATTACGTCACCCGGACGCACTAAGGCTCCTCCGCACTGAATTTGAACATTTTCTTCCGCCGGGAGACTACTTGGATTGCCGTGAAAACTGCGTGCCTTAGCATATATTGTTAGTCCATAATTCTCATCCAGAAGCACATCTAGATCTCGGATAGCGCCATCTATCACCGCCCCATCCGCATTATTTATCGCGAGTTGCAACAATTTTACGTCCCCAGCCACGACGTCCTGAACCCGTCCGCCTATGTCTGCAACCAGCACATCTCCCGCACCACAGCGTCCCATGGCACGATATTCTGGGGAATTAACATCTCCCGTATTCTCGCTCGCAATATCTGGCCGAAAGGGCATAAATTTCAAAGTACGTGCCCTCGCTGCAAATCGTTCTTTACCAGGCACAAATGGCGTCAGATTTTGAATACCCTCACACACACAAAACGAGGATCCAAAAGTCCTGAGTCCATTGTATACTGTTGCCGTGGGAATGCCCTTGAATCCATCAAGAACTTCCTGTGCAACCTCTACAGGACTCATGTCAATTTTTGAACCATTCGACATACCTAGCTCCTCCAAAACACTTATTTAATGGGCTACCCGGCACAACTTGCATATGGCTGGCGCCTATCTGCGACTTTATGTTAGTTTTACGTAGCTCTTACTTAAAACAAGTTTATCTCTCATAAGATAAAAACAATAGAGAAATCTACAAATGGATAAAAATCCAACGACCAAATCTATGACCAGTGGGGAAGTCGTCGTTGATAGTTTGATCCGTAATGGGATCGATACATTATTCTGTCTACCAGGCGTTCAAAACGATTTATTCTTTGACGCACTGCATGCACGTACAGACGAACTGCGTCCAATTCACACCCGACATGAGCAAGCTTCGGCCTATATGGCTCTCGGCTCCGCATTAGCAACCGGGAAACCATCCGCCTTTTGCGTGGTGCCGGGCCCTGGTTTCCTCAACGCTTCGGCAGCATTAGCAACGGCCTACAGCACAAACTCAAAAGTTTTAGCGTTGCTAGGCCAAATCAACTTAGCTTCAATTGACCGGGGTTACGGGCTCTTGCACGAAGTGCGT
>MDTE01132693.1_pt1 | contig 17236 bp, 10 predicted proteins | sample 811231 | NCBI WGS metagenome assembly MDTE01 (sample SAMN05326651, study PRJNA326480) | marine metagenome | isolation source: seawater | place: Indian Ocean: Red Sea | collected 2010
CTAGTAAGTCTAGTACTATCATCAGAATTAAATCTTAAAGATCGTTCGATCTCATAGGTACTAGCACCGCTGGCACCCATCATTACGCTATTATTAAATAAAGACATATCATTTAATATCTAGAGAGATCACACAATGGATAATACCTACACTTCTTACAATATAATCAATACGATCTACTGCGTTAGCAGCTGTTGAAAGTGTTGGTGCTGTTCCACCTGCCCATTTGAAATTAGAACCGTAAGCTAATGTTCTACTACCTGTACCATCTTGTTCAATAAATAGTGAACCTGATTGACCAGCAGTTTCAGTTGATGATGGATTAGCTAAAGTTGCATTACCTGTTAATGATACTATTTGGTGATCAGCTAAACTGAAATCAAGTGTTGTAGAGCCTGTAACGTTTGTAACATGATTTATAGCAGAATTAGAGCACCCATTTAAGGTTACACCACCTGCTTTAGTTTCAAATTCTTTTGTACCATTAAAGTAGAGTTCACATGCACCGTTAGATTTAAAAGCTGCTGTTGTTGCATCCTTAGCTACATTAGCAAAAAAGATATCATCAGTATATAGGTAGAAATCACCACCAGTATTAGAAGAATCGTTTTCAAATATAACATTAGAACTGTTGAAAGATATTTTAAAATCTGATCCAGTTCCAAGTACAACCTTAGCATTATCATTGAATATTAATGAATCTGCTGACTTATCCCAATTAGTATTAGCACCATCACCTTGGAATGTAACATCTCCAGCATGATCTGCACCATCATCTGTTGTAGTTCCAGTTACATTAATACCACCTGAAGTTGTTTGAAGTTTATTAGAATCATCATGATATAAATCAACGCTTCCATCTGCGGTAGCATTGATCATCGTTTCACCAGTAGTAGTTTTTTGGACTATGAATGCACCATCTGCTCTTACAAATAAAGAACCTGCACCTGTATCTTTTATATATGAGTTAGTACCATCGTGAGAAATTTGTAAGTCGGTACCAGTACCCCAAGCAGCAGTAACATTATCATTGAAAGTTACTCCAGTTCCACCACCAACAGTAGTTGTAGTCCCCCATTCAGGTGCCGTAGCTCCTGAGTTCATCTTGAGGAATTGTCCTGCTGTACCTTTAGCTAAACGTGTCCAACTATCAGTACCATTAGAATATATAATATCACCTTGTACTAAGGATATATCTGTTTTACCTGCTGAAACTGAGTTATCAGCTGGTACTGCAATCTCTGTGGCTGAACCTGATTTAATTACAAATAATGTAGAACCAGTTGGAGGGGGATCACAGAATCTGATACCATCTGTTCCATCTAAATGGAAACCTTCATTAGAACCACTCCATGAACCATCATTTGGTTTTTGTTGAACCCCATTCAATACTACAGTTAATTGTGCAGCTTGGTTTATACTTGCATCACTAGTGCTTTCAAATAAATCATATTGATCATTAGATCCATTAAATGTAGGACCAGCCCCATTATGAGCTTCACCGTTATCTTTAACACCTAATATCTTAAACTCACCTGTAGATGTAACCTGACCCCATGCAGAGCCATCGTACACATACATCTTATTAGCTGTAGTATCAAAGTATAAATCACCTTCATCATTATTAGATCCAGGTGCTGAACCTGCTATACGGTATCTACTGTTAAAGTCATTGATATCATCAGATAACTGTTTAACATCAGATTCTGTTGCTAATATTTTATGATAAGTATAATTATTACCTGAGCCAGTAGAGCTAACTTGCATACCTACACCAGCTGCTATAGTTTCACTATATAAGCTAGAAGGTGCTCCGCTAATAGTTACTGTTGCAGGTGTTCCATCTGTGGTTCTACCTGTTGTAGATACACCACTACCATTAAATACTATACCTCCAGCATCAGCAATACTAATTACAACTCCAGAAGCTGGTTGATTAGCAGTAGTTGGAAAAGCTACTTCTGTTGCTATAACCTTTAAACCACCTATATTACCGATTTGTGTAGTAACATAATCTACTACAGCTCCAGAAGTTGGTAGTTTGGTATCATCGTCTGTGATGGTTGTTTCTTCACAACCTATCTCAGTCATTGTAATTGCATTATCTTTCATCTGAACATTACCAACTGAGTTGGCATCTAATTCAGATGAACCTACAGCACCGTCTGCAATCTGTGCAGAGCCTACAGCATCAGCAGCTATATTAGCAGCTGCAACTGAGTTATCAGCTAACTGAGCATTACCAACAGCATCAGCTGCAATCTCAGAACTACCTACTGCTCCGTCTTGTATCTGTGCAGACCTGACAGCATCAGCAGCTATCTCAGAAGCTCCTACAGCCCCATCTGCTATCTGTGCTGATCCTACAGAATCTGCAGCTAAAGCAGCTGAACCTACAGCTCCGTCTGCTATTTGTGCAGCTCCAACAGCATCTGCAGCTATTTCAGAGCTACCTACAGCTCCATCTGCAATGTGTGCTGAGTTAACTGCATTACCTGCTATCTCAGATGAGCCTACAGCTCCATCTTGTATTTGAGCAGCTCTAACTGCATCAGCTGCTATTTCTGAAGCACCAACTGCTCCGTCAGCTATCTGAGCAGAACCTACTGCATCAGCTGCAATCTTAGCAGATGTAACAGCATTATCTTTTATCTGAGTATTACCTACAGAATCAGATTGTAACTCTGAAGAACCTACTGAGTTATCTGCTAGATGTGCTGAGTTAACTGCATCACCTACAATCTTAGAGGAGGTAATTATATTATCTTTTAAATCATCAGTTGTTAAGTTCTGATTCTTTTCTTCTTGTTGAGCATATAGAATCTGTGTCTGATTATCATTAAGATCCTTTGCTTTAACGGATGAACCAGCTGCAAATGTTGCCTTAGCATTATCTACATCTGTATCACGGAAAATACGGATATCTTCTCCAACAGCAGGTATATTACCAGCAGTAAATACTACTGTACCACCACCAGTTGTTGTATAACTAGTGATATTATAGTGGGTAGAGGTGGTTTTTATAACGCCATCGACATGTACTTTGATGTCTGATTCTTGAATGGAAGGGAAAGAGAACGCTTTGTTATTGTTCCCATCCCCTGCATAGTCTACGAATGTTGTTGCCATAGTTATTTATACATGGATAGAAGTTCAGGGGATACTCCCATAGTTTGAAATTTTTTAAATTGTCGTTTTGATTATTTAGCTAATTGTTCAGTTGAAAGTTTAATTACATCTTCATCTTGTTCGATCTCTCCCCAAGCTATCCATTCAGCTTGACTAAATAGATCTCTAAGAACCATATTATGATAATAGTCTTTATTTTCATATTCTCCTCTATTACCAGATCTTATATCATTATGTCTTTGTTCCATAGATTGTCTAAATAGAGGATCAGTTTCATAGATTCTCTCTATTTGAACTCCTAATTGTTGTCTGCCTATAGCTTGACCATATTTACTTCTAATCTTTGGAGATCTATCTAAACTTATACCATCAGGTGAGGACATAAGAGAAGGTCTTAAATCAAAACCAGAATTAAATAATATCTCTGCACCTGGTTCATAACTTAAAGTAAAGCCACCTGGAGTTAATTCTGCTAGGAATCTAACCATAGGAACCCACATTTTTAGAGGTTCACCAGTCAATATACTATATTTAATAGGTATATCTTCACCAGGAAGATGTTCCATAAATAAGTTTCTATTTCGTACTGAATCTATTATACCAGAATTCAATTCTCTAGTATATGGTGTGAATATTTTACCTAAATCTTTTCTGATACTAGAAAGTGGTAATTGGTTATTAGCAAGACCAGCTATAATATTAGCCATTGTACCTTCCTTACCACCAAATAAATCAACAAATTGTTGCATACCAGCGAGGTAAGATTTAGAAGTTAAACCCTGAGCTACTACAAGTGATATCTTTTGTAATTCTCGTTCTGTCCATTCTTCACCCATTAGTTGACTAGCATCACCTATATCAGCGACAATAGACATAATTTGGTTGAATGGTTCTATTGAGTCATAATTAAACCATACACCAGGTACTAATTCAATAGACCTTGGTTTATATCCAAAGGCTTTCCATGCTTGATTCTTTTGCCTATCTGCAGGTCCATTACCAGTCAGTTTACCTTGCATCCAAGCCCATGATGCCATACTAATAATAGAAGAACCCATAGCTAATCTACCAACTTGTAATGCCTTAGCATTAGTCAGTTCTCTAGCATTAGTTATACCATATTTAGATACGGCTTCCATAGCTCTAGGATTAAGTGGATTAGCAAAAGCTATGTCATTCCATTCTTTAACAAAGAAGTTAAATAAAGGAGTATGTTTAGCAGTTAAATTTAATCCGTTAACACCAGTTCTTGCAAATAAGAAGAAAGGTTCAGCCCATGCATTCTGTTGGAATACAGCGTTTAAGTTCTTAGCAAAACCAGTTAAAGGTTGTGTAAGAGTTACTTCTTGTCTAGCAAATTTAGTGGCTTCATCTATAATTCTACCATTACCATCAAAGATTTGACTATAGAAATCTTCTTCATATACTTTAATTAGCTCAGGAGTTATCTCTGTATAAGCTTGTAAAGCTCCAGACTTCTTAGCATCATATGCTGATAAGAATGCCTTCTCTCTCATCTTAGCTCTACCTAAAATATAAGCAAAGGCATCATCAGTTGCTGCCATTAACTTGGTAGAATATGTAAGGAAGTTAGAATTATTAGCAGATCTAGCCATATTAGCCATAAAGAAAGCTGCTTTATCTCCAGCATCTGCTTGATCACTTTCAGCAAAACGTCTTAAGATTTCCCAGTTATCATCTCCTTTTGTATATTCTTGGAAACGAGATTTAACTGTAGATAATTCTCCACTCCAATAACCATCTAATTTAGTTTTAAATACTTTCCATGCTTCTGGTATAGTTTCCATCATAGCATTTAAAGAAGCTAACCCTGCTCTTGCAGTAGTAAAATCTCCCATCATTGTAGCACCTAAAGCCATATTAAGTGGTCTAGTAAAGGTTGCTATACTTGTACCCATTACAGCTCTCATAGGTGTCTTAGGGCTACTTAAAACACTATGTATCATCATACCTTGAAGCTCTCTAACCATAGCTCCAGTATTATATTTACCTTCTATATCTCCTCCTTTAATCATTCTCTTTGCCCAATAAACAAAGTCATCAACATTGTTAACAGTCTTCATTGAGGAGAATGCTTCAAACATAGCTAACATTAAATCTCCATCTTCATCTCTATTAGCTATTTTAAGTATAGTCTGTATCTGTTCTCTAGCATCTGCTACCTCTTTAGTTATAGTGTCATTCATTACATCTACTTGTTTAGCACCTAAAGCAGCAAACTGTCTAGATAAAGTATATTTAGCACGTTTAGATTCAGCAATAGCAGTTAACATGGTATCAACTATCTGCTCTGCAGGTCCATCGATATCTGTTAAATTAGCAAAGTTATATATCTCTCTACCAGCTATACCTCTATCTCTTAATTCTTGTAATAAAGTAGCTACAACTAAATCACTAACTACAACATTCTTTGCTGTAATAGTAGTAAGTTCATCTACTTTAGCACCACTTATATCTGTAATATCAAACTTTTGTGATGTTTCAAAGATCTCTTTTAGGTACTCATCAGCTGTCATATCAGCTGCATTTCTACCTTGTGTAATTCTTTGGTGAGCTGCAATTGCATCTCCAAATACTTCAACTAATCTTTGTCTATTACCTTGTACTGACTCTAAAACCTTTTGGAACTTTTCTGAACTGTAAAGTTTTCTTAGTACATCTTCAACTAGTTCTTCAGATATACCAGATTGTCTAGCAATCCTTTCCCTCATTACAGGTGTAGTAACACTACCAGCAGATCCATCTTCAGAACCCCATTCATTACGTATTCTTTTCTGTCTTTCCCAAACAACAAAAGGATCATCTCTAGATATATTATTACCTTGATGAGAATCAGCAATAGGAGCATTCTTAGCAGCACGGAATGAGTCTTCAAAGTTTCTTATTTCAGAGATACCTTTTCTTATAGTATCTACTTCAACACCTTGCTGTCTTGCTTGTACTTGACTTTGAACATATTTACTGCCTTTACCTAATGCCATACTAGCACTATCAAAGACAACACCTATACCCATACCTTCTACTATATTTTTAAATTTCATCCATATAGGATGGTCAGTATCTTTTGTACTAAGTGGTGTATCTATCCAACCATAGCGATCACGCATCATTCCTAATACATTCTCACCATCGGAAGTATGGGATATCATATCAGATACCGCACCTATACCAGCAGCTCTTATAAGACTCCAACCAGCTAATCCAGTTAGAGAAGCAGGTGCTGATATACCTGCTGCTCCAGCTGCTGCTGTAATACCAAATGCTAATGATCCGAAATGTACAGTACCTCTAAGTAAATTACCCCACCATGTTCTAGTTATAACAGGGTTTTCTTCATTTACAAAAGGACTCCACTCAGGTCTATATATTCCTTTTTCTTTCCGTTCTCTCTGCATCTCACCTGATACCATATCAATGGTACGTTCAGGTAGTGTTTGTACAGAGTGTAGTGTATCTTGTATACCACCTACTACAGCAGATTGTATTTCTTTAACTACTCCAGCAGCTCCTCCACCGCCTTCTTTTAGTCTTGGGTCTTTTGTTTCATCAAGCGTCTGTTGAATTGATTGTTGTTCTTCTAGTGCACCTTGACCTGATTGTTGATCTTTAAACAATTGAGCACTATCTAAATTTAAAGCTACTTCATCTGCTTCTGGGATTGAGGAAGTTAATTCATCCATGTTACCTTAGTAATTAGTTTTCTCCAACCATATCTACAAGCTCATTTGCTGCAGCAGTAGATAATACGTGAATTTGATTGTAGGGTGATTTGAAATATGTTTGTAGTTCAGGATTTTTTGATTCAATAATGGCATTAAATCCTTGGATTGTTTCTGGTTTTAACCATTTAATTCTTCTATAATCAGAAGTTAAAGTGCTAAATTCTTTACCTTTATTAGCCATTTCAAATATTAATCCTAACATTATTTGGTCTTGAAGTTCTTCACTAAATGGAAGATTAGGATCAATCCCTTGTTTTCTAACTTGTTCATCTATACGTTTTATTGTTAAACCATATTTACCATACCTCTGATTTCTATCAGGTAGTGGTGTTCCACGTATTATTTCTGATAAAGATAGTGTTGATAATGGTCTCTCATCAACAAGAGATTCCTTATAATTATTACCATTTCTAATAGTATTAATATCAGATTCTTGACCTTGATAATGCTCTACAGAATTCTCTAACATCCAATTAGTTATCTCAGGATTAGAGCATAGCTTTTGAGCTGGTTTAGATTTACTAGGGTATACACATAAATCTTTATAATCTTGTGCAGATATATTTTCACCTGAATTGAAAACCAAAGGTTTCTCATTATCCTTTTTTCTTAAATCTTTAGTAGCTTCTATCCTTGCATTTACAACTTGTTCGATAGGAATCTGTGGAAACTTTCTGCCATTCGGAGTTACGTTTTTATAATAATCTATATTTTCTATAGATTCTCCTGCAATAATTGATTTTAAAGCTTGCTCTTCACCAATACTCCAGTAATATGGAAACCCTACTGTTTGTTCAAAGTCACCACCTGTTTCTGCAAAAGTAGTTGCTAATTGATTACTTTCAACTTGATATGGACTTAGTGTACTACCTTCAACGTATACTTTAGGTTCCCATGGATTATCACTTAAAGCTTTAAATTCTGCTGAGTCTGGATTTTTATAAAGTTCAGGAATAACAGTAAAAGCTTCTGCCGCAAATCTTTGCTCTAGCAGGTCTTTCTTTTTGTTATCTGGTTCTAATCTTAATTCACGTTCATTCCTAACATTTACCTTATTCAATTCAAGATAGAATCTAGCTAAAGTATTTTTATATTCATTTGTATCTTTAATGAAAGCACTTTTCGAACCAGCAAAATTTTTACTTACTAAGTGTCTATATTTACCTAGATTCATTACTAGTGTTTCTATTCTCCTTTCATATATTCCTAGTTCCTCTGGTCCTAATCCTATTGCACCATACTTTTGAGCTTGTTTAATCCAATAGTTTTTCTCATTTGTACGACCATAACCACCATCCCAATTCTCTGGAATTCTATCAATAAGAGCCCAATTTAGATATCCAGTTTTAGCTTGTAGCTCTGATAATTCAGTAACTGCATTATGTGCATCAACATAACGTAATTTGTCTGATAATAACTTAAAGTCATTAAACTTAGGATGTGTTACAGGTAAGCCAGTTTCTCTAGAAGCTTTATTCATTGCTTCAACTATCTTCTGATTTGCCATAGCAATATCTGATGCGTTACCTGAATCAAAAGCATCATTGGCTAATGGCGCTATTTCCACATAAGCATTATCAATAGTTTGTGTTTGTGCTAAATCATTTGTTTGAGTTTCTTTAGCTTTTAAATCATTTACTACTTTAGATAATCTTTGATATATCTCAGGTTTTAATTCAGCTAAAGTTGTTTTTTTACCGTTATCTCTACGTATGAATGGTTGGTTTAATATTTTCTCTAATCTATTACCATCCCATATTATCTCTTGTTTAGCCATGAATTCTATATCATCAGCAAAATTATTCCAGCCTTGGTTATTATCTTTAGTACCATCAGCAAGGAGTTCATTTTGAGAGATATAACCACCTTTAGAAGTAACCCCTGCCATACCACCAATTAAAGGATCGGTGCTTTGTAAAGTATTAAGTAGACCTATATAACGTTGTTGCTTTGCTTTACCTACACGTTTCTCAAGTAGACTGTTTACTATTGTACCACGATTCTTACTAACCTCTTCTAAGAAAGGTTTAAAGATTCTATTCTTTACTTCTCTATCTGATAGTCCATCTAAATTATAATTCTTATTCCAATAGGCATAATATGCAGACCATAAAGCTTTTTCAAGATATGGAGCCCAAGCATTATCGGATATATTATTAGACTCTAAAGCTTCAAAATAGCTCATGTCTCTAGGTAATGGCTCACCTCTATCATTGGTGATACTACCAGCTTTGAACACATGAGCACCAGAAATTTGTACTCCCATTGGTTTGAAGTCATCTACCTTTTGATAGAATGCTTCTTTATTTTCAATTTCTTGACCGCTATCTGTATCAGATGTTAGTAGATATAATTCAAATGGATCGATACCTTCTAAGTTATTTGCATCCCATGCCATTAAATCAGCATTTAATTCAGATTTAAGTAAAGATCTTTCAACGTAATTCTCTCTTTCTAGGATTTCATTGATATCAGTACTTGTAAAAAGAGGACTTTTAAGATCAGTGACATCCCAATTAAAACCAGCTTTATCTAATTTATCTAAAGAAAAAATATCTTTACTTATATCAAGAATTCTATTAAGCTCTTTATGATTTCTTATTTCTTTGTCAAGTTTCTGATGCTCTTTAAATATTTTATCAGCTTTTCTTTCATCTTGAATCCATTTAGCTAATGCAACACCACCTGATACAAAACTTTTTAATTTAGCCTTATCAGTCTTTTCTTTCTGATCATAAAAATATTTAAGATCCTCCTGCATTTGCAGTGATTGTTGCTTATCAGATTCTATATTTTCTTCAATTTGTTTATTGGTAGCTTCTAATAAAGTACTAGTATTAGGTGTCCAATTGGTGGTTGCTTTGTCATGGGTAGGTAGGCGGTATGCTGTAGTTTCAGCTATTAAATCTTTTAATGTATCAGCCATTAATTAAAGTCCTCCTACTATTTGACTCGAAGCACCAAGGAAGTTACTCATTCCACCAGTAGCAAACATAGAACCAATAGATAAACCAGTAGCTAATGTAGACATAAATCTATTATCTTGTACAGGTACATAATGTGTAGCTCTACCGAAGTTAGGTGGTAACCCTTGTTGCTTTCTTAGATTCTCATTCTGTGCCATTTGGTTACGTCTTTGAGCTTCTAATGCTATATCCATACCTCTACCTCTTGCTGTTTCATATCCTGCTTCTACTCTCTGAAGTTTCTTAAGATATCCTTCTGCTTTACTACCACCTCTTAACATAGATTGTCTTGATACGGAGCCGCCTCCTTTAGCTACTCCAGTGGCTCTATTTTTTAATATACTTGCAGTATAAGACTCTACAGCTTTAAGATACTTTCCTTTCTGTTGTTCTAACCCTACTTTTAAATCAGATAAATTTCTTGATTTAATTAGACCTGCAACATCTTTTTGTGCAGCTGCGACTATTCTTGATTTATTTGTGTAAGCAAGATTCTTTCCTGCAAACTCAAATCTACGTTGTCTATCCCGTTCTTCTGCTTGAGCTTTTATTCTAGCATTGGGATCTGGACCTAAACACACTTGGCAAACTCGATAAAGGACAATTGATTTGGACCATGAGAAATTTTTCTCAAAAATTTAAAGCCCAAGAATTTTAATAATTTTAAATGTACCAGATTACGTGCATCCACAATATTCCAGAGTAACGATTCGTTTCGACCTTCTACAAATCGTTTAGCTTCTCTAGCGAATGTAATTGGAAATTCATGTATAGCTGGTGTTGTTAACATCCAGATAACATTATCTTCGACTCCAGCCATTCCGGCAGTCTTACCGTTAGGCACTGTGAAATACACACAGGAGCCTTCCAGAGCTTTGTTAACTAAATGTTTTAATGGATCTACCCCATGACCTTCAACAACCTCTCTAAGGTCTTCAGGACGTAAGTTAGTGGCTACCTCAATGGCAGCCCTAACTGTAATTGGGTGAATGTATTTAGACACGACGGTAGTTTTTGGGTGTGAAATCACCTTCCCAACTCATTGAATGCAATGTAGCTGGTGCAGGGTGAGCAGATTTTAAAGTAATATCTACATTACTATTCTTTTCATATATAGGTACTGTTTGTACTTTCTCTTCTAAATAAGGAGCATCTGATGCATCATATTCATCTAATGTTGTAGATTCATATGTATGAGTATAATCTGTTTTACCTACTCTAGATAATGTAGTTTGATATAATCCTACCTTACCAAAGTTTAACTTTATTCTATGTAAAACTAGTGAAGAATTAATATCAGTTATTGCAGATCTACCTTCCATTTTCTGCATATAGATTCTAGGGAACTCTACTTGATAATCATAAAGATAACCTATATGTAAAGTTGCACTAGACCAATCACCTGGTACAGTAAATGTAGCACCTGCACTTGTAACAGTACATTCTGCATATCTACCTATTCTAGTTGCAGCTGTATTAGAATCAACTAGTACTAATTTTGAACCAGTACCAGCACTTACGTCAGCTTGCCAATTAAATACACAGCCACCACTACCATGAGTAAAGGTAGTCTTCTGCGTAGTAGCACTATATACACCTCCTGAAATTGTTGTATGGTTATCTAAATGTAATAAGTAATTTATACTATCTTGATCTATACTAGGATCTTCTGTTGCTTGTATTAGATTTACTTTTTGAAGGAAGTTATCACTATCTAAATAGTAATATGCATCATCTATACAGAAATGATATTTAGCATTATTTTTAAATTGCCATTTAAACCATGCAGCTTGAGATCTACCTTCAGAAGTATTCCAATATCTAAATCCGATAACGTCATTAGATCCTGTCTTACCAAAGAAAACTACATTATTCTCTCTAGAATTAGTAAATAAATCTATATCTTTAGGTAGTAAACTAGGTACAACTTTACTTGTATCTACTACTGTTGGTTCTCCCTCTCTAAGTATATTAGCACTTTCCATGAACCTACTATATTTACCACTATTATCTATCCAAGCTATACTCGGTCCTAAAGAAATCGGAGGTATAACTGTATTATAATTGAAGGCAGATACACTTCTAAGTTTAGCAGTATCTGGATTAAGAACAGTATCATCAGAAGATAGTAAAAATTGTTGGTTACTACTAAAACATAATAAACCTGTAGTAACTTCTATACCATCAAATAAATCAGAGGGGTAATTGGAACTACATTCTATATCTATAGGATCTATAGCACTTATTGCTAAAGCACTAGCACTCCAGAAATTAGGTTTAGCTGCTGTATTAGGTTGTGATAAGATGACATGAGAACCAGTTAGAAAAGCTACTCTATTTCTAAAGAATAATACTTTATTTATAGTAACATCTTGTGCGTAAACAGGAGGATCAGCTGTATTCTTTGTACCAACAAATGATGGTGCTTGATTAGTTACATCATCTCCTACCTCACGATCAGCCCATTCAAACTGTTTAACAGTGAATGTAGCTAACTCAGTAGATGTACCATAATTAGCAATACTTGTTCTTTGTATTACATGAGGCATAGTAGCAGGATCAAAGGATTTAACTATACCTGGTGCTGCACATTCAACCCACTTTCCTGTACCATCCTTACCATTAGCACCTTCAAATTTTACATAGTAATCATCTTCATCTGACATTCTAGTGTTAGATACTTGTACTATATAACCATCTAAACACTGGTTAGGTAATTTAGTTACATCATTAACATCTCCAGCCATACTTCTCATCAAGTCTTGATCTACAACTTCAACTTGAAAAGCAGAGCTTTTTGTTAAATATACACCATTACCTATAATTTTTGCTGTAATACCAGTACCATCTAATTCGGTTATTATCCCACCTAATATAGCATCAGCTGTAATAGCTGTGTCTGCATCAAAAGGTGTGGGTGTAGGTCTTACAGCTTTTATATCAGCTTTAATAGCTGCTGTTTCTATCTCTTCTATTTCGATAGTATAATCATAACTGGTCTTAGCTTGATCTAAAGTTACAGTTATTTTATCACCTACAATAAAACCTTCTCCACCATGTAATAATGTTAACTGTCTATTATAAGAACATGCGTAATCATTTGCACCAGTACCTGATCCAGACTTACCTTGTTGTCCAAGTGAGGTAATTTTAAATATTATATTACTTTTTGTACCTACTCCAGTATATCTAGTACCAGCTGCGTTAGTAATACTTTTAACAGTACCAGCAAGTTCGGTAAATATTTGATCATTATTACCAGTACCTGTAATATTTACTGCTGATCCACCTGAAGTAGCAGATACTTTAAAGGTATCAGTTGCTGCATCTATTACATAATATTCTTCACCATCTGTTAATCCTGCAGCCGTGGTACCTCCCATATTCCAGTACCTTATTTTCTGACCATTAGACCAGCCATGATCTGTTTTGGTTATAACATCTGTACCTGTATTAATACCACTAGTAGGTATAGTATGTTCTACAGCTGTACTGCAGGAGAATATCTGTGTACCTATACCTGGACATAACCCACTACCATTACCTTCATCTAATGTATCACTTTCTATTTTAATTCTAGTTGCAACATTGATATTAGTAGTAGATTCAGTGTTATAAACATTTAAACTATACTGCCTACCATTTTCTGTTCTTAATAATTCTATAAATGCAAAATGTGTATCAGGTCTAGCAGGAGTAGTACCAGTAGTACTTACGGTCTTACTTCTATTAACTAAGAATGTAGTATCATTTAAAGTTAATGATTGTATATCTTCAGAACCAGAAGCACTAGCTGTTAGGTAAGACTTAATAGCAGTAGCACCACCTGTACCATAGGTTACTGTTTGCTCGGCGCCTGGGTTATCACCAGAAGCTTTCCACATTCTAATAGCACCATCAGTTGCAACTTGACCTATATAAGATCCTTCATCCTCATCTCTATAATAATGAAACCAAGATCCTCCTGATTGTACATTAGGTAATTTGGTTACACCAGCTCTTTCTGATCCAGGTCTTTTATATAAACCATATACAACATCAGGTATAGCATTAACGATATTTTTCACCTGACCTGGTAATATTCTTGTTTCTACTTGTTGTGATATACCACCTTCATATGTAGGTACGGTCTGTGTAATACTTGCCATTAGCGCCTTAACCCCCTCCAAGGTTCATAAGTAGTATAGACTGTATCTTCAGGGTATCCCATCATAGAATGATTACCTTGATTACATTCATACTCCATCAGTGTAGCTCTAGCGAAAGCTTCTTGTTGTTGTAATAGTTGTACTAATTGAGGATTAACTACTAATTGTGTTGCTGCTTTTGAGGAAGCTTTAGCAATAATATATCTTTTAAATACTGCAGGTAGATCTTCAAAAGATACTAGTTTAATTATATCTAATAGTATTTCAGTAGCATCTGACCAGTCATCTGTATGGTCATACTTATCATATAAATATCCTCCTCTCTTTACTACATCAAATTTTCTATGTGTCCAACCATCAGTAACATCCATCTTTAAGATATCATTACCAATAGCTATTTTACCTGTAACTGAATCAGGTGTATAAGTTACATGCTTTTCTGTATTGAAGTGCCAGCCTTCTGCCTGTACATCAACATTAGCATCTCTTAATAAATTATATATGAATGATACTTCTGGGTTATCAAAAACTATAGAAGTTACTGGTGACTGCCCGATAGCTCCCAGTATTGAGTTCACTGCGGATAGTTCGGTATCGGTGTCAATTGTCGTGGAAGCCATAAATAAAAAAAGGGAGCCCGAAGACTCCCAATATGTTGGTTAATAAAAATATAAGCTTAGGTGAAGCTTGCGTTAGAAACAGCAGTGTTGTTCCAGTTAGATGATACATCAACTCCGGCTACTAGTTCAACAGCAGCAGCAGGATTTAAGAAATCTGCCCCCATTGCTAAACGTCCGAGTATCACATCTCCTTGGTATACCACTGACACATCTCCACTTGTTACTTGAACTTGTGGTCCGATAGCTTCTACAACACCTGCAGCTTCCTTCTGGAAGATAAGTCCACAGGAACCTCCAAACTTAGCAGCAGTACCGTAGTTGTTTACAGTCTTCTGTCCGTTAGGAGTAGTAGATGCATCTTGGTCATCCATATCTTCACCAATGAAGGAGCCTTTGGAAGCAGCCTCAGTGATATTAGATACAGCACCAGATGGTAGGTTAGCTAGGTTAACACCATAATCTCCAAGGAATGGGATATTCATTGACTTGTAGATCTTGATGCCTGCAATGTCAAGGATTCCATTACCGGATTGTAATGCGTCACCTGTTTCGTCACGATTAATCAGGTTGTTTGTAGCACAGTTTCTGATTAATTCATAGTATTGTCTTGGGTTAAGAACAGCTACTCTACCTTCACCACTGATTCCTTTCTCATCTAGGATAGCAGCTGCCTCGAAGAAGGACTGTACTAACTTAGTTGAATCATAAGCATCAGTTGCATCGGTACTATTAGCAGCACCAACTTTAACAATACTTCCACCAGGTTCTACGAAGTTACTCATATTAACTGGTGCTGGCTGTCTAGCAGCCTTTGAGATCGCACGGAAGATCCGGCGGTCATAATTTTCTGCTAATGCATAGCCGATTTTACGACTTATTTCACCACGCAGATCGTAATGTGCAAGTGTCTCATCGAGCTCATAAACGAATGCACTTGAGATGAGTAGATCATCACAGGTGATTGTCTTTTCTGCTACTGGAGGAGACTTCTCGTCATTACCTAATATGGACTGCCCTGGTATATGGAATTCCGCTTTGGTTCTACCCGTGTAGATGAACTGTAAAGACTTACCATTCTTTAGGGTACGTCTTGTAACAAGATCTCTAGCGATTGTATTACGCTGGAAACCTTTGAACATCTCTCCGCTGAACAGCTTAAGATATAAAGCTCTTCTAGCAGAGGTAGTGGTATCAGCACCGTTATCGGCACCTCCCCAAATCGGTCCATTAGCATTGGCAGACGTTGCTTGTTGTGCCATTGTTATGGATAAAGATTAATATTTACTTTCTTGCATGCAAAATTTTTTGATCATTTTTTGTGGTCTATCCCACCGTCTAGACGGCTAAAGGTATCCTGCGTACAGGGCTAAAGCCAATTAGTCAGAGGTCCGACACTGAGGTGCCTCTGACCTATGGTAGTTTACATGTAGTGTTTCTACCATTACAAAAAAGGATAGGAGTAAGAAAACCCCTATCCATAATTCATTAATCCCCTGTAAGAGCTTCTTCAAGGGATTGGTATTCTGGTTCTTCATCTACTCCGGGAGGTTGCTGATCACTAGGGTTAGTATCTAGATTCTTTAACCTTGAGTCAGGTGAATAAGGAACAGGGTTAGCTACTCCGAACCCCGTTTTAGATTGTTGTCCCATAATTAGAATTTATATTTAGCACCTATTTTTGTGCCGTATGCTGTATCTGCAGTCTCATCTGTAAGGAATGAAACTTCTCCATAAACATCAAACTTCTCTGAAGCAGCTACGGAAGCACCGAGCTTACCTGAGAAATCTGTGTTACCATCTGCACCGTCAGGTGATGTAAATGCTGGACCACCCTGAATATAATATCCAAGAGAACCTGCATTACCTTCATAACCTATGTGTAGATCGGTAGTACGGGAAGTAAAATCATTACCAGTATAAGAAGCATTTGACTCGGCATTAATATAGATGCCAGCCATTGCAGGAGCTGAAGCGAGTGATGCCGCTAGGGCTAGTGCAATTTTTTTCATGTGTTAATTAAATAGTTTTTGTGTAAGTAACACCACGATACTTTAGTTTTACTGACATAGTAATACTCCAGTACCACACCCCCGTTCCATGATGTGGTTTCATGCGTTCCCTAATGGGAATGAACGGACGTGGTGTTAAGCTAGATCAAGTGGAAAATTATGTGCGTTTCTTTCGTGCATTACCTCCATTCCTAAGTTAGCCCTGTTGAGCACATCAGCCCATGTTGGAATAATTTTATCATTGGAGTCAACGATTGATTGATTGAAGTTGAAACCGTTGAGATTAAAAGCCATGGTGCTGACTCCCATAGAGGTAAGCCATATGCAAACGACTGGGAAAACAGCAAGGAAAAAGTGAAGGCTGCGACTATTATTAAAGCTGGCGTATTGAAAGATAAGCCTACCAAAGTAGCCGTGAGCAGCGACAATATTATACGTCTCTTCTTCTTGGCCGAATTTATATCCATAGTTTTGAGATTCATTCTCTGTAGTCTCACGTATTAACGAAGACGTAACCAAGGAACCATGCATAGCAGCGAACAAAGCGCCACCAAACATACCCGCAACTCCCAACCTATGGAAAGGATGCATAAGGATATTATGTTCCGCTTGGAATACAAA
>MDTE01151502.1_pt1 | contig 17235 bp, 22 predicted proteins | sample 811231 | NCBI WGS metagenome assembly MDTE01 (sample SAMN05326651, study PRJNA326480) | marine metagenome | isolation source: seawater | place: Indian Ocean: Red Sea | collected 2010
CCACCGGCCGAGTACGAAGAGCAGTACTATCAGCGGCACGAGACCCCAGCCATGGTGGCCGGAGTCAACTAACGAGCGCTCTGGAAAACCCGGGGCGGTACACCTCGTCGCTCAAGTGATGCGGGTGTCTGGCAGGTCGGCGGCCGAATTGGTGTCGACCCCGACCGACGAGATCATCCGACTGGCCACGAGCCGATAGGGACGCCAGGGAGATCGGGCGGAACAGCAGGCCGACGGAACCATGACTTCAGCGATTCGACCGCACATCGCTTCCGGCATCGTCGCGATGGCAGTAGCGGCCACGCCCGCCGAGTCAGCCGGCCAATCCACGCCCTGGGGAGATCCGGACCTCCAGAGCGTGTGGACCAACCAGACGCCAACGCGGTCAACCACCCGATCACGTGGGTTCGACGATGATGCCAAGGGACGGAAGATGGAGAAGATCCTGCGGAGCGCGTGACCGGGACTCAAGGCGATGCTCCTGTTCCTGAAGAATCTGCTCTTCACGATCGTGGTCCCGGGCACAGTCGCGGTCTATGTACCGCTGTTCGCCTTCGCGCACGATCTCCCCAGGCTCTCGCTGACCGTGCTCGCGGGCGGCATGCTGCTGACCATGGGCGGCGCCGTTTACCTCTGGTGTGTCTGGGACTTCGCCACCGCCGGACGTGGCACACCGGCGCCCATCGACCCACCAAAGAACCTGGTGGTTCGGGGCCTGTATAAACACACCCGCAACCCGATGTACGTCGGCATCGTGGGACTCATCTTTGGCTGGGCGGCTTCATTCAGCTCGACACAGATCGCCATCTACGGCCTAGTGGTGGGTGTGCTTTTTCACCTCCGCGTCGTGCTTTTCGAAGAGCCTCATTTGACGCGGGAATTCGGCCCGAGCTACGAGGATTACTGCGCGCACGTCAGTCGTTGGCTGCCGTGACGTCACTCCGGCGAGACGAGCATCGAGTCGCACATGCGGGCCGTGTGGAAGAACGTCGTCATCGCCGGGAGTGACGAGACGACCGTCGTCGAGGGCAACCACTACTTCCCCGCCGCCGCCGTGAAGCAGGAGTTTCTCAGGCCAAGCCAGACCACGTCGGTGTGTCCGTGGAAGGGAACGGCCCACTACTTCGACCTGGTCGTTGGCGATCAGGTGAACGCCGATAGCGCTTGGTGCTACCCTGAGCCGAAAGAAGCCGCCGCTCACATAAAGGACCATATGGCGTTCTGGCGAGGGGTCGACGTTCGCGAAGACGGAACCGCGTAGCGTTCGACCTAAACCGAGTTCAGGGAGGATCTATCAATGGTGTTCTTGCTCGTGACTGCGCTCGTGTCTGCAGTGGTCATCTTTCTGGGAGCGCTGGTCCTCGACTGGCTCTTCAAGAAGGTGGCGTCCGACTTCGCCAACGGCCTGAGCCTCGTCGCCAGAATCGCCGCGGTCGTCGTGGTCATGACGGGCATCTACATGTTCGTGATGACCCGGCCTGGCCTGATCGGACCGTACGAGCAGTGGACGGTCTCGAACATCGGTGGACAGATCCTCGGGGGCGCGTTGGCCGCCGGGCTGATCATCGGGATCGAGAAGAAGACCTCCTCGTAGGGCGATGGCTGCACCGTTCCCAAGCGACGGCATCGAGCTGACCCACATTCTCGTGGTGAGCGACATCCCGCGCGCGCGAACCTTCTACAGCGACGTTCTCGGAGCGCAGGTCTACCGCGAATACGGTGGTACGTCCTGTGTGCTGCAGTTTCAGGGCAGCTGGCTGCTCCCGGTGACCGGCGGAGGGCCGACCGACGACAAGCCCGACGTCACGTTCAGGCCACCTGCCGACCCATCTGAAGTCAGCCACGCGATGACCATCCGGGTCCAGAATTGCCAGGAGGCGTACGCCACCCTGCTCGACCGGGGCGCCGAGTTTCTCACACCCCCGCACGACTGGGGTGGCGAGGTCCGCTGCTTCTTCCGCGATCCCGACGGTCACCTTCTCGAGATCAGTGAAGCCAGGGGGTAGCTGCTGATGGCCAACTACATCGACAGATTTGTCTTCCCCGTTCGCCGGGATCGGCTGAGCGAGTACACCCGACTCGCGGAGACGGCCGCGGAGGTCTGGAAGGAGCATGGCGCCCTCTCCTACCGCGAGTATCTCGGTGACGACCTGGTCCTCGAAGGCACCCGCTCGTTCATCGACGCCACCGGCGCGACTGACGACGAGGTCGGCGTGTTCGGTTGGGTGGAGTTCGAGTCGCGCGAGGCCCGTGATCGCGCGGGCGAAAAGGTCGCCACCGTTCCGCGGATGGCGGCCGTGCTCGAAGCGTCCGATTCGGGTTTCGACCCTAGTCGGATGGCGTACGCCGGTTTCAAGCCGCTCGTCGGCTAGGGGCTGCGCGAATGGCGATCTCAACAGCAAAGAAGCTCGCCGCCGAACTGAGCGCCGCCGGCACCAAGCTTGGCGACATCAAGCGTCGCGGCAAAGAGATCAAGCGAGACCATGCGCTCGCCATGGAGCTCTGGTCGATCGGCGGTCACCATCCACGCCTGCTCTCGACGCTCATCTTCGACACGAAGCAGTTGACGCAGGAGGCCATCGACGCACTTGCCGCTGACATCCTCCAGCACGAGGAAGAGGAGCGGAACCAACTGGCCGACTGGCTCCTGGCTAATCAGCTGATGAAGAGCCGGAAGACCTCCGCGCTAATCGAGACGTGGGAGGACAACGCGTCACCGACGTTGCGCCGCCTGTTCTGGCATCACCAGACGCGGCTGCGGTGGACCGGACAGACGCCACCCGACAACAGCAGCCAGCTGCTCGACTCGCTCGAGCGCGCCCTGGCGACGGCCGATCCGGACGTGCAGTGGGCCATGAACTTCTGCGCCTGCCAGATCGGCGTGCACGAGCCGACGTTCCGGTCGCGGTGTATCGCGCTGGGTACGAAGACCGGCCTGTACAAAGACGACCCGGTCGCCAAGAATTGCACGCCCTCCTACCTTCCCGAGTTCGTCCGGATCGAAGTGGCTAAGCGGGCGTAACCGGTCCGCCTCGGCTCAGAAACATCCGGTCCGGATACTCCCTCGCACCTCGCTCATCGGCTTCGGCTCGAACGGTGCTTCCAGCCGCGCGACTCGCACGATGCGATCCGCCCGAAACATCCGAAACACCTCCTTTGCCGGGTCGTAGCCGAGGACATACCAGGCGGGGAACCGGACATAGAGCGCCTGCGGCTCGACGGTCCTCGTGGTTCGGTTGCCAGCGATGTCCTGATACCGAATCCGTACCCTGACGCGCTCGGTGAAGGCCTGTTCGATGGCCGCGAGCTCGGCGGTCGAGAGCTGCGGACCAAACGGGTACGGTCGCGCGGGTGGACCGATCAGGATGCGGCTCATGAACGAACGTAGCTCCCGCACCCTCCCCTCCGGCAGGGTGTTCTCGATCTTCAGCAGCGCCGCGCTGGCCGCGCCGGCAAACGGCAGGATGTTCGAGGCCCGCAGATACTCGACCGTCAGGATGAGCCCGACGATCTCCTCCACCGTCAGCCGGGGCCGGAGCACGTTCGACGCCGGGTCGAGTCGCACGCCGCCGCCCGGGCCCGTGTCGGAATCGATGACGAGTCCGCCCTCTCGGAGCGTATTGAGGTCGCGCATCACCGTTCGGCGCGAGACCCCGAACTCGCGCGCCAGCGACGCCAGGTCGCTGTGCCCGTTTCGGGTGAGATAGCACTGCAGCTCGGTCCTCCGCCGCGCGGCGTCCATGCTCTGAGCCCACCACTATTGGTGACACGATATGTCATCAATGACTCCTGCCGTAGCGGAATGCGGCGATGGTGCCACCACTCAGAGGGCCAGCCATGATTCGCTACGAACGCACACTCGCCATCGACGCCCCCCCGACGCGGTCTGGGCAGTACTGGGACGGTTCATACACATCGACGAGTTCGCGCCCCAGGTCGCCTCCGTGGATGCCCTCACCGACGGCGAAGCGGGCGTGGGAGCCAGGCGCCGGTGTCACTTCGAGAACGGGGGCTCGGTCGTAGAGGAAGTCACCACCTGGGAACTGAACCGCAGCTACCAGGTCCGCCTGACGGAGATGGCGGCCATGCCGCTCGACGAGGCGCGGGTGAACGTGTCGGTCGAACCGCTCGAGACGGGCCGAACGACAGTCAGGTGGGGCATGGACTACCGGGTTAAATACGGCCCCGTGGGGTGGATACTGGGCCACAGCATGATGAAGGCGATGATGCGCGGGGTCCTCGACGGAAACCTGCAGGGTCTCGCCAATCGAGTCCGGTCTGGGTTACACTAGAGAGCTTGGCCCGACTGCGCGGCGTCTAAACGGGTAGCTGCGCTCGTGGTGGGTTTTCGCGCCGGTGCGCGCTCGAAAGGAACAGCACGTGTTCGCCATCATCCAGACCTCGGGTCACCAGCACAAGGTGAAGCCCGGGGAGACGATCGACGTGGACCGCCTCGGCACGGACGCCGGCGGCGAGGTGACGTTCGACCAGGTGCTTCTGGTCAGTAAGGACGACGGCTCGGTGGTGGCGGGCAGCCCCACGGTCGACGGCGCCAAGGTTGTCGGCGTGGTCGACAGCCACCTGCGCGGACCCAAGATCCGGGTCTTCCGCCGGAAGCGGCGGAAAGGGATGCGCCGGACGCAGGGACACCGGGCGGATCTGACCCGGGTTCGAATCACCGACATCACGGAAAGCTGAGGCGGTCATGTCACACAAAAAGGGACAAGGAAGTTCGCGAAACGGCCGGGACAGCAACGCGCAGCGCCTGGGCGTCAAGCGATTCGACGGTAACGTCGTGACCGGCGGCTCGATCCTGGTCCGGCAGCGGGGTTCGCGGTTCAACGCAGGCCTGAACGTAGGCAAGGGCAAGGACGACACCCTGTTCGCCAAGATCGGCGGCCGCGTCCGCTTCGAGGACCACGGTTCGAAGGGACGCTTCATCAGCGTCGAACCGACCGAGGCATAACGCCCGCCCCATATGTTCGTCGACGAAGTCGACATCCAGGCGACTGCCGGCGACGGCGGCCGCGGCTGTCTGAGCTTTCGTCGGGAGAAGTTCGCGCCAAAGGGCGGACCTGACGGCGGCGACGGCGGTCGCGGTGGGTCCATCGTCCTGGTCGCGAGCCCTCATCTCAACACCCTGGTTTCCTTCCGTTTCCACCCCACCTACCGCGCCAATCGCGGCGCGCACGGCCAAGGTTCGAACCGCTCGGGCAAGGACGGCGGCGATCTCGTGCTCGAGGTGCCGGTCGGCACCGTCGCCTACGAGAGCACCGACGACGGCCTGGTCGAGGTCGCGGACCTCAAGACGGCGGGGGAACGCGTGGTGGTGGCGCGCGGCGGCGACGGCGGACGCGGCAACCAGCACTTCGCCTCCTCCACCAACCAGGCGCCGAGGCGCACCGAACCGGGCTGGCCGGGCGAAGACCGGATGCTCAAGCTCCGGCTGAAGCTGCTGGCCGATGTCGGCCTGGTCGGCTTCCCGAACGTCGGCAAGTCAACACTGATCTCGAGAATCTCGGCCGCCCGTCCCAAGATTGCCGACTACCCGTTCACCACGCTCAGCCCGAATCTCGGCGTGGTCAGCATGTCCGACGACCGGAGCTTCGTGGTGGCCGATGTGCCCGGGCTGATCGAGGGCGCCCACGAGGGCCACGGACTGGGCGACCGGTTCCTGGGTCACCTGGAGCGCACGCGAGTGCTGGTACATCTGGTGGACATATCGTCGTTCTCGGGGCGAGACCCGGTAGAAGACTTCGACATCATCCAGCAGGAGCTCGGTCAGTATGCCGACGAACGCGCGACCCAGACAGACGCCACGCTGGCCGACAAACCGCAGATCGTGGCCGCCAGCAAGATGGATGCGATCGACGAGCCGGACAGACTCGAGCGGCTGCGCACGCATGTCGAACCGCTCGGCCTGCGGGTGATACCGATCTCGGCCGTCACCGGCCAGGGCGTGCCCCAACTCCTCGAAGCGGTCTGGGCCATCTATCAGTCCGAGCCTGGCGAGGTCGACGACCCCGGCGATCTGGACGGGCCGATCGACCCGCCGCTACTCACATCATGAGCACGGAACGCATCGGTATCCTGGGCGGGCGGTTCGATCCGATCCACCTGGGCCATCTGGCCACGGCTGAGGCGGCGCGGCGCGAACTGGCTCTTGACCGGGTCCTGCTGTTACCGTCTGGTCCGTCACCCCATCGGGCCGCGCCCGCGCGGGTCGCCGACGCCTACCGGCTGGAGATGGCGCGGCTCACGGCGGCGGCGACGGCGCCCTGGCTCGAAATCGAAGAGGCGGAGATCGCATCGCCAGAACCGTCGTACACTTCGGTGACCCTCACCAGGCTGGCGGAGACCGGATATCGACCATCGCAGTTGTTCTTCATCGTGGGCGCCGACGCCTTCGCAGAAATCGCCACGTGGCACGACTACCCGGCCGTGTTCGATCGCGCCCATTTCGTGGTGGTCTCGCGCCCCGGTCACCCGGTGGAGGCGCTGCGACGGCGCCTGCCGACCCTGGCGACACGGATGCGGGTCGCCACCCCGGTGCATGCGCCCGCGCTGGCCATCCACCTGCTGGACGCCGAGACGCCGGCGGTCTCGTCGACCTCCATCCGCGCCCGACTGCAGGCGGCAGAGCCGGTCGACGACATGGTGCCCACGCCGGTCGCCACCTACATCTCCACCCATGGTCTCTATGGCGCCACTGACGGCGAGTAGCTTGCATGACAGAACCCGAAACGCCCGCGCTTGACGAGAGCACGTTGCCCGAACCGCTCGGCGATGTCATCGACGCGATGCGGGACAAGAAGGCCGAGAACCTCACCCTCCTCGACCTGCGCGAGTCGGGCGCGTTCACCGACTACTTCGTGATCTGCTCTGGCCGCAGCACCCGGCAGGTCAAGGCGATCACCGAGGGCATCCTCGAGACGCTGAAGATCCTGGACCGCCGTCCCGCGCACCTCGAGGGACAGGCCTCCAACGACTGGGTGCTGATCGACTGCTTCGACTTCATCGTTCATGTCTTCACCCCCGAGACCCGCAGCTTCTATGCGCTCGAACGGCTCTGGGGGAACGCCCGCGAAGTCGACGTGTAGCCGGCCCGTCCTCACCCTTCTTCGACACCTCTGCGACGCACTGCTCGCCGCGACGCTGGCGCCGCGGTGCGCGCTCTGCGACCAGCTACTCGACCATCCGATCGACGGCCCCGTCTGCCCGCGCTGCTGGCGCGCCGTCGAGCCGCTGACCCCGCCCGTGTGTCGACGATGCGGCGATCCCCTTTCCCCGGGACCCGGCGAGACGGCGCGCTGTCGGCGGTGCCGGGGTCGTTCCGGCCCGCTCAGCCAGATACGCGCGGTGGGGGTCCACCGAGGCGTCCTGCGTCGGGTGGTACACCTGTTCAAGTACGAGGGACGGCCTGGACTGGCGGCACCGTTGGGCGCATTGATGCGGCGGGAGGGAGCGGCGATGCCGACCTGGTGGTGCCGGTGCCGCTGCACGCCCGGCGTCGCCGGACACGGGGGTTCAACCAGGCGGACGCGCTGGCCCGGCAGCTCGGCCGCCCGGTGCGCGCGTCGCTCTGTCGGGTTGTCGCGACGCCGCCGCAGGCCGGACGCTCGGGTCGCGAACGCCGCCGCAACGTGCGCGGCGCCTTCGCGCTGCGGTCCAGACGGGAGCGGCAACGAGTGCAGGGGACGCGGGTCGTGCTGGTGGACGACGTGATGACGACCGGCGCCACGCTGGAGGCGTGCGCCCGCGTGCTGCGAGCCGGGGGTGCGGCGGAGGTCCGGGCGCTTACATTGACGAAAGTCGTGCGCTCGCGGCGGCCATGACCTCGGCCGCCACGTCGTCCTTCGAGCCCTGACCGTCGACCCGGACCCAGTCAGACTGCTCGGCCTGTCGGAGATAGCTCTCCCGCACCCGGCCCAGCAGCTCGAGGTCCTGTTCGTAGCGATCTCGACCGGTGGCCTTTCGCTCGACCGCCAGCGCCGGATCGATGTCGAGCAGAATCGTCAGCTTGGGGGCGGGCAGGAAACGCTGCGCTTCGGTCAGCCACCCCACGTCAAGCCCCTGGGCTTCGCCGTAGGCGATGCTCGACGCCAGGTAGCGGTCGCACACCACCACCAACCCACCATCGAGCCAGCGGGTCAGGTCGCCCTTTCGCTCGTAGCGGTTGGCGATGTAGAGCAGCTGCATCACCTCGGACTCGTATTCCCGCTCGCCCTGCAGCGCCCGAGCGATCTCTTCGCCGATCGAGGTGCCGTAGTCGGGGAACGAGACGAGCCGCGAGCGGGTACCGCCTTCACGCAGCCCATCGCGCAGGCGCTGCGCCTGGGTCTCTTTCCCGCTCTGATCCAGTCCCTCGATCGCAATCAACATCTCGGTGCCACTACCCTTCTTCACAGGCCAGCTGGTCGTCGATGGTCTGCCGCCGTCGCGACAGCCGCCACTCTCCGCCGTCCACCATCACCTCGGCCGGCAACGGGTGCCGGTTGTAGTTGTTCGCCATGGCGGACCCGTACGCGCCAGCGTCGAGCACCGCCATCAGATCGCCGACCTCGGGCCGCGGCAGCTCGCGGTCGGCGCCGAACAGATCCGAGGTCTCGCAGATCGGTCCGACCACGTCGCACCTGATCGGCTCACCGGTGCCGGGCAGCACGGGTCGCACGCGGTGGTAGGCGCCGTAGAGGGCCGGGCGCAGCAGCTCGCTCATCCCGGCGTCGAGCACCACGAACGACTTACCGTCGGGGCGGGGTTTGACGTCCACCACCGACGCCACCAGCACGCCGGCGGCGCCCACCACGGCGCGTCCCGGCTCGACGACGATGCTCAGCCCCGACTCGCGGACCAGATCGACCAGGGCGGCCGCATAGTCGGTCGGCGACGGCGCCACCTCGTCGTGGTACTGAATGCCCAGTCCCCCGCCGAGATCCAGATGCTCGAGCGTGATCCCGTCATCGCTCAGCTCGCGCGTCAGCGCCAGCACCTTGTCGGTGGCCAGGCGGACCGGGTCGAGCCCCAGCATCTGCGAGCCGACGTGCACGTGCAGCCCGACCACGCGCAGCTCGGGACGGGCGCCGGCGTCCCGCAGAATCTGACGAGCGTCGGCCAGCGGCACGCCGAACTTGTGCCGACTGAGACCGGTCGAAATGTGGGGATGGCTGTCGGCGGCGATGTCGGGATTCACGCGCAGCGCCACCCGCGCGGTCACGCCGCGCCGACCGGCCGCCTCGGCCACCCGCTCGAGCTCGCCCGCCGACTCGGCGTTGATCGCCTTCACACCCAGCGCCACCGCCTGGTCCAGCTCGGCTGGTGTCTTCCCCACCCCCGTGAACACGATGTCCTCAGGCGCAAAACCGGCCCGACGAGCCACCTCGATCTCTCCCCCGGAGTTCGCGTCGGCCAGGCCACCCGCCTCGCGCACGACGCGGAGGACGGCCAGGCTCGAATTGGCTTTGAGGGCGTAATGGACGGCGTGGGGATAGTCGCCAAAGCCGGCAATCAAGCGTTCGAGCCGGTCGCGGATCATCGTCCCGCTGTAGACGTAGCAGGGGGTGCCGACGGCTTCGGCGATGGTGGCCAGAGAGATGCCGTCACACGACAGGACCGCACCTTCCCGGTCAAATCCACGCATGAATCCGGCATTGTAACCCCGGAAGCGGATTGACTCCGTTCCGGGCCGGTTGCAAAATGGGTCGCGGTTCCCGCCCGCTACGACCATGCTTGCCAATTCAGCGCCCCAGTCTCCGGGAACGATCGAGCAGTTGATCGACGGGTGCCTGCAGGGCGACCAGGCCGCCTGGGACCAGATCGTCCAGCAGTATCGACGCAAGGTCTTCAACGTCGCCTACAAGTTCGTGGGTCGCCACGACCTGGCCGAGGATCTGACCCAGGAGATCTTCCTGAAGATCTTCAAGGCGCTCGGCACCTTCGACCGTCGTGCCAACTTCCAGACCTGGCTGATCAGCGTCAGCCGCAACCTGTGCATCGACCACTACCGGAGCGTCCGCAAGGAACGGGAGCTGGTCGACCGGAACGTCGACGCCGGGGACGTCTCGGCCGCCACCAACGAACCGGACGCGCTGGTCACCCTGGAACGGGGCGACCGCCGCGCGATGCTGCACCACGCCCTGGCGCAGCTCCCGGACACGCTGCGGACGGCCGTCATGCTCCGCGACATCAAGGAACTGTCGTATCAGGAGATCGCCACTCAGCTCGAGCTGCCGGAAGGCACCGTGAAGTCGCGGATCAACCGCGGGCGCAAGGAGCTCGCGCGTCAGATCAAGAAACTCATGGCCGAGCAGGAGGCGAGTGCGGGATGAGGGGAGTGAAGGAATGAACCTGACCACAGATCACAACGACGGCGTGGCCATCGTGCGCGTCGGGGAAACCCGATTGATGTATCCGCTGCTGTCCGAGTTCGCCGACGCCGTCACGACGCTCATCAAGGACGGCCAGCAGAAGATGCTCATCGACCTCTCCCCAGTGGTCTATGTCGACAGCGCGTCGATCGGCTGTCTGATGGATCTCTACAAGCAGACCGCGGCGGCCGGCGGCACCTTGAAGCTGTCCGGGATCCAGAAGCGGGTGGAGACCATGCTGACGATGACGGGCGCTCAGCAGTTCATCGAGGTGCATGCCGACGAGCAGGGCGCCCTCGACACCTTCCGGGGGTAGCCATGCGCACCATCACGACGAAGAGCGGCGCTGAGCTCGCGCTCGACGGGGACCTCCTCAGCCTGCTGGAAACGCTCTACAAGGAGCTGAACACGCGGTATGCGGCGGACCGGACCTTCGAGGACACCATCCGGGAGATCAACGAGATCCTCGACCAGATGTCCGAAGACGAGCGCCGCGCCTACCTGGTGGAAAGCCTCTTCCTGAACACCGTCACCTACGAGAACGAGCGGCTCGGCGCCTACATGCGCAAGCTCACCGAACCGAGCTAGCCCCGCCGAATCTGTCCCTACGACATGTCGCTGAACCATCTGGCGACCCGCTTCGGCTGCTCCTGGCCCTGGGAGACGCTGGTCCTCACCTGCGACGGCCGCGTGGTCTGCGGGTGCGCCGACCCCTACGTGCAACGAGTGCTGGGTGACGCGCGCACGCAGTCGATGGCCGACATCTGGAACGGCGCACCGATCCAGCAGCTGCGCACCGACCTCAACGGGGGCGGCTCGACCTTCTGCGGCGACTGCCCGCTCAAGCTGCCGCTGGGCGACGACCAGGCGCCCGCCGAGCGCGAGATCCAGACCGGGCCGACACCGGGCCGTCTGTATGTGGAATGCACCGCCGCGTGCAACATCTCCTGTTTCGAAGCAGTCTGCGCCCCGGAGACGGGCATCACGCGCACGCGCCAGGCCGGCATGCTCGACGTCGATCTCTTCAAGAAGGTGATCGACGAGCTCGGCCCCAGCCTCGGCCGGGTCGACTTCTTCAACTACGGCGAGACCTTTCTCCACAAGCGGGCGGTGGAGATGTGCGAGTACCTCAAGCAGCATCACCCGCAGATCTATCTCTACACGAGCACCAACGGACTGGCCCTCGACGAGGCGCGCGCCCGGCGGCTGGTGCACAGCGGCATCGACGAGGTCACCTTCTCGGTCGACGGCGCCACCCCCGACAGCTACGCCCGCTACCGGCAGCGGGGCGACTTCGAGCGGGCGCTGGCCAACATGCGAGCCATGACCGACGAGAAGCGTCGGAGCGGACGCGACGTGCCGTTCATCAACTGGCGCTACATCCTCTTCACCTGGAACGACAGCCAGGCGGAGATGGACCGAGCCAGAGAGCTGGCGGCCGAGATCGGCGTCGACAGGCTGACCTGGGAGATCACCGACCACCCCGAATCGGCCTTTTCGCGCCGGTTCGCGCCCGGCACCCCGGACCATGCGGCGATCCGGCGGGAGATCTGGGACGACAACAACCTGGGCAACGCCATCCCCGGCGCGACGCCCCGGGCCGAGATCGCCGTCTCACGTCTGCCGGGGGTGCCGCTGGTCGGCCGCTCCGGCGCGCAGCTCCGTCTGCGGGCCCAGGTGCGCAATCTCTCCACCCGCGCCTTCCCCGCCCAGGCCAGCTACGGCCGTCGCCTGGTGCGGCTGGGCGCTCAGCTCTGCACCGCCGACGGACGGGTCACCAACCGCGACCACGCCCGCGCCTGGCTCCCGGCCACGCTCGAGCCTGGCCAGACCAGCGCCGTCGACATCGACATACCGCTGCCGGACAGCCGAGGCCGTTACCGGATGAAGTTGGATCTGGTGAGCGAGGGAATCGACTGGTTCGAAGACTGCGGCTCACCCACGACCAGCCTGCCGGTGCTGGTGTGGTGACACCCCACGCCTGAAGAACGGAAGGACTAGTTCGGGACCGGAGCCGCCTTGGCCACCACGTCGGCGACCGCCGGCTCGGCGACGCCTGCCTCGACGATCTCCCAGGCGTCGGTCTCCTTGAGCAGCTTCTGCGCAAAGGCGGCGTGCAGCTCGTGCCCGCCCCGATGGGCCACCAGGTGGCCGATGACGGGGTGTCCCACCAGCGCAAGATCGCCGATCACGTCGAGAATCTTGTGCCGGACGAACTCGTCCTCGAAGCGGAGCGAGTTGTTCAGCACGCCGGTCTCGCCCAGCACCACCGCGTTGTCGAGCGAGCCGCCGAGCGCCAGCCCCTTCTGCCGCATCATCTCCACTTCCTTGAGGAAGCCGAAGGTGCGGGCGGGCGCGATCTGGTCGACGAAGCTCTCGGTGGTCACCCGGAGCGAGTGGGTCATGTGACGCAGCAGCGGATGGTCGAAGCTGATGCTGTAGGTCACCTTGAAGTGGTCCGAGGGATACAGCGAAATCCGCTTGTCGCCGAGAGAAAGGGAGAGCGGCCGCAGCACCTTCAAGTAGGAACGCGGCTCGGCCAGACGCTTGAGCCCGGCCTCATGCACGAGATACACGAACGACGCCGCGCTCCCATCCATGATGGGCACTTCGGCCTGGTTCAGCTCGACGACGACATTGTCGACGCCCAGGCTGACCAGCGCGGCCAGCAGATGCTCGACGGTCTCGACCGTCCCGGCGTCGCGGGAGAGCCCGGTGGCGTAGTGCAGTCGAGCGACGTTGTCGACCGTGGCGGGAATCTCGATGCCGCCCAGGTCCGCTCGTCGGAACCGGATACCGGAACCGGCACGGGCCGGTTTCAGCGACAAGGTCACCTTCTGTCCCGAGTGCAGGCCGATGCCGGAACAAGAGACAGATCGTCGAATCGTATGCTGCGCGTCAGTCACGGACCGGCTTACCCCCAAGCTGGTGGTGCAGTGGCACCCATGGTCTCCGAGGACGAAGCAAGACTGATACCGCCTCCCGGCCCACTGACAGCTCGTCGTAAGTATCTAATATTCAAAGGCTTATGACTTTTCTGTCAGTTGACAGATCACGACTATCCAGCAACTGTGGCTAAACAGCCACACCCGAAGCTGTCGCAAGTGTGGCTGTTGTACCACATAACGGCCGTATTGTCAGCTATTTGGACAGCTTCTGAGCAGAAGTGAGCAGGTCCGACAGGCAGGATCCGGTCACCGAATCGGCCACGGCGGTCAGCTCTTCCGGCGACCCGGCGCCCACGACCCGTCCCCCGCCGTCCCCTCCGCCGGGCCCGAGGTCGATCACATGGTCGGCACTCTTGATCACGTCCAGCTGGTGCTCGATGACCACCACGGTGTTCCCCTGATCGACCAGTTGCTGCAGCACGTCGAGGAGCTTGCGGGTGTCCTCGAAGTGGAGGCCGGTGGTCGGCTCGTCGAGGATGTAGACCGTCCGGCCGGTGCTCCGGCGCGAGAGCTCCTTGGCCAGCTTGACCCGCTGCGCCTCCCCGCCCGAGAGGGTCGTGGCCGACTGCCCGAGCGTCACGTATCCGAGGCCAACCTCCTGCAGCGTCCGCAGCTTGTTGGCGATTGGCGGGAAGTTCTCGAGCAATGGCATCGCCTGGTCGACGGTCAGCTCGAGCACATCGGCGATCGACGCGCCGCGGTAGCGGATCTCCAGGGTCTCGCGGTTGTAGCGCCGGCCCTTGCACTGGTCGCAGGTGACATAGACGTCGGGCAGGAAGTGCATCTCGATGGCGTTCACGCCGTCGCCCTGACACGCCTCGCACCGACCACCTTTGACGTTGAACGAGAAACGCCCCGGCTTATAGCCACGTGCGCGGGCGTCGGGCAGCATCGCGAACAGCTCGCGGATGAAGGTGAACAGCCCCGTGTAGGTGGCCGGGTTCGACCGCGGCGTCCGACCGATGGCCGACTGGTCGATCTGGATCACCTTGTCGACCAGCTCGCCGCCTTCGATCTTCTTGTGGGCGCCGGCCGGCTGGGCGGCCCGGTGCAGGTCGCGCGCCAGCGCGCGAAACAGGATGTCGTTGACCAGTGTCGATTTGCCCGAACCGCTCACCCCGGTGATGGCGGTCAGGACCGCGAGCGGGATCGACACGTCGATCCCTTTGAGGTTGTTGGCCCGAGCGCCCCGGATCACCAGCGAGCCCTTGAGGTGAGGCCGCCGGGCGGTCGGCGTCGGGATCTCGCGCTCGCCGCGCAGATACTGCCCCGTCAGGGAGTTGCCGTTGCCTGACAGCAGCTCCGCCGGACGCCCTTCGAAGATGACCTCGCCGCCGTGCTCGCCCGCCCCGGGACCAAGGTCGACCAGATAGTCGGCGGCCCGAATGGTCTCTTCGTCATGCTCCACGACGATCACGGTGTTGCCTAGATCGCGCAGCCTGGCCAGGGTGGTCAGCAGCAACCGGTTGTCGCGCGGGTGGAGACCGATGGACGGCTCGTCCAGCACATAGAGCACGCCGGTCAGATTGGCGCCGATCTGGGTGGCGAGCCGGATCCGCTGCCCCTCTCCCCCGGACAAGGTGGCGGCGCTCCGCGCCAGCGTCAGATAGCCCACCCCGACGTCTCGCAGGAACCGGAGCCGCTCGCGGATCTCACGCAATACACGCTCGGCCACCAGCGCCTCGCGCTCGGTCAGCTCCAGTTCGGCGAACGCGGCGACGGCCTCGTCGATTGGCAGCTGGACGAACTCGGCGATCGTGCGCCCCTTGACCCGCACCGACCGGCTCTCGGGACGCAACCGCTCTCCGTCGCAGCCCTGGCAGGTCTGCAGCGAGCGCAACGGTTCGAGCAGTTCCTGCTCGGACCAGCTCCCGGCCGCATACCGGCGCCGCAGGTTCGGCAGGATCCCTTCGAAGTCCTTCCCGAAGGGGTCGGGCTTGCGTCGGCGGGCGGCTGGCCGGAGCGATGCGGCTCGCTTGGACGCCGGGGGCCCGTGGAGCAACAGCTGCCGTTGCTTCTTCGGAAGCTTGGCGAACGGCGTGTCGAGGTCGATGTCGAAATTCTTGCTGAGACCGTCGAGGGCCTCCTTCACCAGCGCGTCGTCGCCGGCGGCCCACGGCGAGATCGCTCCCTCCCACAAGCTCTTCGACCCATCCGGCACGATGCAGTCCGGGTCGAAGTCGTCCAGCGCGCCCAGCCCCTGGCAGTCTCGACATGCCCCCTGAGGAGAGTTGAACGAGAAGATCCGCGGCGTGAGCTCCGGCATGCTGGTGCCGCAACGGGCGCACGCCAAGCGGCGCGAGAACAGCCGGTCGCCGCCGTCCAGCGTGTTGATGATGACGACGTCGTCGCCCAGATCGAGCGCCAGCTCGATGCCGTTGCGCAGCCGGCGCTCGACGCCCGAACGGATGACCAGCCGGTCGACGAGCACTTCCACGTCGTGGTTGCGGCGACGCTCCAGCTTGAGGTCCTCGTCGAGCGACCGCAGCTCGCCGTCGATCCGCACCCGCGTGAACCCCTTGGCGAGGAGCGCGGCCAGCTCCTTCTTGAACTCACCCTTGCGTCCCCGCACGATCGGCGCCAGCACGTTGATGCGCTCGTCGGTCGGCCCGTGCAGCACCATCTCGATGATGCGCTCGAGCGACTGACGCGAGACCGGTTGGTCGCACTCCGGGCAGTGCGGCACGCCGACGTTGGCGAACAGCAGCCGCAGATAGTCGTAGATCTCGGTCACCGTGCCGACGGTGGACCTGGGATTCGACCCGGTCGTCTTCTGTTCGATCGAGATGGCGGGTGAGAGGCCGTCGATCAGATCGACATCAGGCTTCTCGACCTGCTCGAGGAACTGGCGGGCGTAGGCGGACAACGACTCGACATACCGTCGCTGCCCTTCGGCATAGATGGTGTCGAAGGCCAGCGACGACTTCCCCGACCCCGACAGACCGGTGACGACCACCAGCTGGTCGCGGGGCAGGCTAACGTCGATGCCCTTGAGATTGTGAACGCGCGCGCCGCGTACGTCGATGCGGTCGTGAGCCATGACGAGCCCGGACGGCGGCATGACACGTAAGCCAAGCCACAAGGTGACCTCTTTGGCCGCCGGTCCAAACTCTCGATGTTATCACGCAGCGTGGGCGAACCGAGGCAGGCGATCGAACCGGTACGCGGTGTCGTCCGAGACCACCACCGCGCCGCCCGCGTCGTCGAACACGACGCCAACCAGGGAGGGCGCCGCCACCACCTGCTCGGGCTCACCGTCGGACAGCAGCCGGTAGAGCCCGCTGGCCCCGGCCAGCGCCTCCACCACGTGGAGCGCGCCGTGGGTGTCGACACCCATCCCCTGCGGGCGGCCGAAGGCCCGGCAGACGACCGACACGTCGCCGTCCGGATCGATGGCATACACCGCATCCCGCGTCGACAGGGTCGGCGCGGTGGCATAGAGCACCCCGTCGGGCGCCATCGCCAGATGGAACGCCGCCACGCTCGGTGGCAGCGATGCGAATCGGGTCACCTCACCGGCGGCGTCAATCTGGAAGATCGTGCCCGACCGATCGCCGACATACAGCCGTCCGTCCGCCCCGAACGCCAGACCGCAGGCCACGCCGAGATCGGCGGCCACCTGCTCCGCCTTGCCCGACTCGTCGACCGCGTAGACGGCGCCATCGAACCGGCTGGACACGAACAGCCGACCATCGGGATGGAGCGCCATCGACGTCGGGTTGGTCAGCCCGGTCACGAACGGCTCTCGATACGTGTCGCGCCGAAGCCGGAACACCGAGACCGGCGACCGGTCGCCGCGGGTGCCGCTGTAGGTGAGGTAGAGCGTGCCGTTTCCGTCGAGCACCGGGCTGTCGACCTGATGCACACCGGTCGCCACCGCGGCGCCCACCTCGAGGTAGGCGGTGGCGCCCGGAGCGCCCGGC
>MDTE01184683.1_pt1 | contig 17233 bp, 20 predicted proteins | sample 811231 | NCBI WGS metagenome assembly MDTE01 (sample SAMN05326651, study PRJNA326480) | marine metagenome | isolation source: seawater | place: Indian Ocean: Red Sea | collected 2010
ATTAAAGATCAAATGCCTTCTCCTAAAAAAGGTGTAATAAGTGCATATAAGGAAATTATTCCAGCTATATTTAAACAAGCAAAAGACAAAAATTATTTTGTTGATGTTGAGGTTCCAAGTACAAACTAGATATGAGGAAAAAAATAACGGTTAAAGATTTACAAAACTTTAAAGGCAAAAAAAAATTAGTTTGTATCTTAATTAAAAATAAAGAAGAGGCATTAGCAGCTGACAAAGTTGGTTTTGAAATGTTAGCTACTGGTTTAGCTGGTAAATATAAAAATGAAGATGGTCATCCTAATTTTGATCAATTAGTTGAGATGAGAGAAGCTGCACCTACTGCTTTTATGCACTGTGGCGCTCCTGACAGTATGATTCCTACAATTGATGAGGCAAAAAAATTTTCTTTTAAGATATTAGAAAATGGTTTTGATATGCTTTATTGTAATACGCGTTTTGATTTAATAAGAGAGTTGTTCAAAGAAGGAATCCCATGTTTAGGGCATGTTGGATTAGTTCCTTCAAAAAGAACATGGACTGGAGGATTTGTAGCAGTTGGGAAAACAGCAAACGAAGCCATGTGGATTTATGACCAATGTTTGAAAATTCAAGATGCTGGAGGGGTTGCTATAGAAATGGAGTGTGTGCCCTATAAAATTGCTGAGGTTATTTCAAAAAAAGTTATCCCCACTGTTATGTCAATGGGAAGTGGACCTGGTTGTGATGTTGAATATATTTTTGGTTGCGACATATTAGGAACTACAAAAGGTAAAATACCTCGACACGCTAAAAAATATAGGGATTTTCAGCAAGAATTTGTAAGACTTCAAAAAGAGAGAGAAACTGCTTTTCAAGAATTTTATGATGATGTTCATTCAGGTGCTTTTCCTGAGCAAAAAAATATTGTAGAAATTAATGAAAATGAACTAGATATATTTTTAAATAATTTGGAAAAAAGAGCATAGCATATGAGTAAAGATAACCTAAATGATGAAAATTTTGGGACAAGAGATAAACGAGGTCATTGGAAGCCTTTTGGTACTATAAGCATTAATCCACCTCGCGAAATTTTTTATAATCCAGTAAAATTATTTAAATATTTTTTTAAGTATCCAGGTATTTTTTTTCCATGGACATTTGTATTTGGTGCAATAACTGTTGCAACCTATTTATTTCTTACACCTTCTTTGGAAACAATGAAAACACTAGAAATTGGTTGGGTATCTTATATTTTTTTTAGAAATGCTGCAATTATATTGCTGTGGACCGGTTTTTTCCATCTAAGGCTAAAAACTCAAGGAGCATCATTTAAATACAATCCAAGACCTTTGGAAAAAAATAATCCAACATTTTTATTTAATAATCAAACAAAAGATAATTTATTCTATACTTTTTGTAGTGCTATACCTTTATGGACGGCTTATGAAGTTATCACATTTTGGGCATTTGCAAATCAATTAATCCCATATGTAAGCTGGGAAGCTTATCCAGTTTATTGCTGCTTTATGTTTTTTCTTGTACCTTTTATTAGAGATGCTCATTTTTATTTAACTCACAGATTATTGCACTGGGCTCCATTATATAAAATTGCACATAAAGTTCATCACCGTAATACCAACACAGGTGCTTGGTCAGGTATGTCTATGCATCCAATAGAGCACATACTTTATTTCTCAGGAATTCTTATTCATTGGATTATTCCTTCACATCCTCTAGTGGCAATGTATCACGTTTTTCATGCAGGTTTAGCACCTACTCCAGGTCACACAGGATATGAAAAGATGACTTTTAAAAACGGTGTAACTATTCCTACAGGTGATTATATGCACTATATCCATCATAAATATTTCGAATGTAATTATTCCGGGGGTAATACTAGCTTCTTAGATAAATTAATGGGCACTTTCCATGATGGATCTGAGGAAGCAACTAAGGAAGTAATGGTTCGTATCAAAGATAAAGCTCATTATCTCTAATCTTCTCTTCATAAATTTTAAATTTCATTATATTGATCTTTATCATGAGTAAGGTTGAATTATTTAAAGATTTAAGAAATAGTTTGGGAGAAGGTATTACCTGGTCTTCAATTGATCGAAGTTTATATTGGGTTGATATAAAACCAAAATCAGTTTTATTCAGATTTAATTTACATTCTGAAAAATTAGAAACTTTTGATTTACCTGAATTTGTAACAGCGTCATCAATAATCTCAACGAATGAAATTGCTTTAGTATCAAACAACGGAGTAAACAAATTTAACTTTCAAACAAAAAAATATGAGAGAATAATTAAGGTAGAAGATAATATTGCAACAAACAGGTCTAACGATGGTGCCTCTGATGCTAAGGGCAGGCTCTGGTTTGGGACAATGCAAAACAATTTTAATCAAGATGGAAGTGCAAAACCTTTAAATGCTAAATCTGGAACTTTGTATTGTCTATCAGATAATAAATTAAATATTGTTGAAACAAATCTTGGTATCCCTAACACATTTGTTTGGAGTCCAGATAATGCAAAATTTTATTTTGCTGATACAATAGAGGGCTCCTTGCTAGAATATAATTTTAATCTAGATAGCGGTACTTTATCAGATAAAAAAATTTTTTTTGATTTTGATAGAGGTTCTCCAGATGGTTCAACAATTGATAGTGAAGGATTTATCTGGAATTGTCGTTGGGGTGGATCGTGCGTAGTGAGAATTGATCCCAAAGGCAGGGTTGATCAAATATATGAATTACCTGTAGAAAATGTTACCAATTGCGTATTTGGTGGTAATGATCTTAAAACATTATTTATTACTAGTGCCAATAATTCAGGCAAAAATCAGCATGATGGAAGTTTATTTGCATTAAACGTAAACGTGCCAGGTCTTGAAGATAATAAATTTAAAATTTGATTTTTTACTTTAATTAGATAAAACTTTTATTCATGAATAAAAAAAATAAATTTAGATCTTCTAATTGGTATAATTCTAAATCACACCGAAGAGATACTTTTATTCATAGAGGTTGGATGCGTAATCAAGGACATCCCAATCACTTGTTTGATGGTCGTCCTGTAATTGGAATTTGTAATACGTGGTCAGAATTAACACCTTGCAATGGTCATTTTAGAGAAATAGCAGAGTCCGTTAAAAAAGGAGTTTATGAAGCTGGGGGCTTTCCTCTTGAATTCCCTGTTTTTTCAGCAAGTGAATCTAACTTAAGACCTACAGCAATGTTATTTAGAAATTTAGCAAGTATGGATGTTGAAGAAGCAATAAGAGGTAATCCTATTGATGGAGTAGTATTGTTAATGGGTTGCGATAAGACAACACCTTCATTAATGATGGGTGCAGCAAGTGTTGACCTTCCTACAATAGGTGTTTCAGGAGGACCTATGCTTAATGGTCATCATCAAGGTGAAACAATAGGTTCTGGAACTGGAGTTTGGAAACTTGATGCAGATTTGAATGCAGGTGTAATTTCAGAAGAAGATTTTGTAAATGCTGAAATTTCTATGAGCAGATCAAAAGGTAATTGTATGACAATGGGTACAGCATCAACAATGGGCTCAATGGTGGAAGCTTTAGGAATGTCTCTTCCTGGAAATGCTGCAATACCAGCTGTTGATGCCAGAAGATACGCTTTGGCTCATATGTCAGGCAAAAGAATTGTAGAGATGGTAGAAGAAAATGTAACAATGTCAAAAATTGTAACAAAAAAATCATTTGAGAATGCGATAAAAGTTAATGGGGCAATAGGTGGCTCTACAAATGCCGTTATTCATTTAGCTGCAATTGCTGGAAGAATGGAAATAGATTTGGATTTAGAAGATTGGAATAAGTGTGGAGATGGAATTCCAACATTAGTAAACCTTCAACCTTCTGGACAATATTTAATGGAAGATTTTTATTATGCAGGTGGTGTTCCTGTTGTAATAAAAAGATTACTTGAAAAAAAGTTATTAGAAGAAAATGCAATGACCGTTAATGGGAAAACTATTGCTGAGAACAATCACAATGCTAAATGTTGGAACAACGAAGTTATAAAAGAATTTGATAATCCATTAACTAAAAATGGAGGCATAAAAATTCTTAGAGGAAACATTGCTCCAAATGGCGCTATCATTAAACCATCTGCTGCATCGCCAGAATTAATGCAGCATACTGGAAAAGCAGTTGTATTTGAAAGTGTAGAAGAGTTTCATGATAAAATTGATGACCCAAATCTAGAAGTAGATGAAAATTCTATATTAGTTTTAAAAAATTGTGGACCTAAAGGTTATCCAGGTATGGCGGAAGTTGGAAATATGCGTCTTCCACAAAAAGTTTTAAAAAAAGGTGTTAGAGATATGATTAGAATATCTGATGCTAGAATGAGTGGAACCGCATATGGTACAGTAATACTCCATACTGCTCCAGAAGCTGCAGTTAAAGGACCTTTAGCTGCTGTACAAAATGGTGATGAAATAGAGGTCGATGTTAATCAAGGTACGATGAATTTAAAAGTTGATGAAGAGACAATTAAAAATCGTTTAGAGAACTATTCACCAGTTTTACCGGAAATCTCTGGAGGCTATCAGAAGTTGTATGTTGAACATGTGATGCAAGCTGACAAAGGAGCTGATCTAGATTTTCTTATTGGAAAAAGAGGTTCTGAAGTCAAAAGACATAGCCACTAAATTTTATTGATGAATTTCAAAATTATCTAAATATTTTTCTGATAATTCTATTCCTAAACCATGCTTTGTTTCATCTAATTCAATATAACCATTTTTCGCTTGAGGCTCTCCATCAAAAATATACCAAAATAATTCATTACCAATCTCTACTGGCCAAAAAGGAAAATACTCGACTATTGGTGCGTTAACAGAACTCATAGATATATGAAAATTATGGACTTGCCCTGCATGAGGAATAACTGGTATTTGAAATGCTTCAGCTAGAGCAGAAATTTTATGCGCTTGAGTTATTCCACCAACCCTATTTGTATCAAATTGCACAACATCTATTGCTTTTTTTTCCAACAATTGTCTAAAGCCAAAAAGTGTATATTCATGCTCACCACCTGAAATAGGAGTTCGGCATGATGCTCTCAAATCTGCATAACCATCGATATCATCAGCAATAACTGGTTCTTCCAACCAACGAAGATTTTCATTATCAATTAAACGCATCATTCGTTTTGCATATTCAAATGTCCAACCCATATACACATCTGCCATTAGATCAACATTATCACCTACAACTGATCTAACTGTTTTAATTAACTCAATGTTTTTGTGCATACCTTCTGCACCATTTGTTGGTCCCCAGCCAAGTCTTAATTTCATTGCTTTAAAACCTTGGTCTAAATAATCTTTGGCTTCTTTAGCAAGACTATCTAAAGGTTGACTGTAAAGTTTACTTGCATAGCATGGCAGTTTTAATTTAGTTTTTCCACCTAAAAGTTTAAACACAGGTTGTTTTGCTGATTTTCCAAGAGCATCCCATATAGCAATATCAACAGCACTAATAGCAGTCATTCCAATACCTTTTCTTCCCCATGCTAATGTTTGCCGATACATTTTTTGCCAGATATGTTCATAATCCCAAATACTTTCACCAATAATGGCAGGGGCTAGATAATGATCTACAACAGATTTACATGGTTCAGGCGATAAAGCAGCATTTCCTAAACCGATATGCCCATCACTTGTTTCTACTTCTACAACCAGCCAACTATGAAATTTATATGTAGTCCATCTATCATTTGAAATATTTTCTTGATTAACTATATCTGCAGCATTTGTACAAAAATTTTCATGAATTTTTTGAGTTGGACCTGTCCAATTATAAACTTTTGCTCTGACATTTGTAATTTTGCTCACACAAATAATATTATACTAATTTCATTCAATTTAAGAGCTTTTTTTTGTGAGTCATTATATTCTGTAATATTTTTCTGCATTAGATGAAAATAGCAATTTTTTATCATTTTCCGAATAATTTTTTGTTATTTCTTTATAAGAGTTCCAATAGCTATCAAAGGTATTAAAAATTTTATCTACGGGAAAATTAGAAGCAAACATACATCTTTCTATTCCAAAAATTTGAATAGTTTTTTCAACAAATATTTTGGTTGAGTTAACAGTCCATTTAGGATCAAACATTCCTAATCCTGAAATTTTAACAACAACATTTTCACAACTTGCGAGCTTTTTCATTTTTATTTCCCAACTATTTATATAATCTTTTGTTTGATAACATGGCTCTCCTGTATGATTTAATATGAACAAAATATCATCATATTTATGAGCTAAATTGATTGCATCTTCCATTTGATGTTTATAAATTTGAATATCAAAAGATAAATTACGATTTCTCATTGATTTAAAGTTTTCTACCCATATTGAATTATTCATAAAATCTTCTTTTGCATGAGAAAATTTGGGTTCTTCATTATTGTAAGATAATATTTGCCTTATTCCTCTAGTGTTTTTATATTCTTGATGCATATCAAGTATTTCATCAACATTATTTTTTGAAAAATCTGCAAATGCTACAATCGCATTAGGCAGTTTGGAAGAATGAGAATTAGCTATATTTTGCAACCAGGCTGTTTCATTTACAGGTTTATTATCGTCATGTTCTGCTTGCACATGTACAGATTTAATGATTTTTTGATTTTTTGCATCTTCAAGATAATCCCCAATTAAATAACTTTTTCTTATAGCTTTGTAATCCCCAAAGAAAGCCTCACCTTCTTCAACCATTAACCATGAATATTTTGTTTTATTATTGTTTAGATCCCATAAATGGTGATGAGCATCAACTATTGGTATATTATCCATAACAAGTATATCTATTAAATATTAGAAAAATTAATATGCAATAATTATTTGTCTTATTTAAATATTAATAAATAAATATGCTGTAAAAAATTAAATATAAAATATAGATTGAATTAGTGAAAAAATTTAAAATCTAAAGGGGGATTTTATGAATCAAATAGATCTTAGTAATAAAACCGCAGTAATCACTGGTGGAGCTCAAGGTTTTGGATACTCAATGGTAGAGCGATTTTCTCAATCTGGAGCAAAAGTTGTTATTTGGGATAAAGATAAAGAATTAATTGATAGTTTAGATCTTCCTAGTAATGTAATTGCTGTGCAAACAGATGTTTCATCATACGATAGTATTGAAAGTTCTGTAAAAGAAACTTTAAATAAAAACAGCACAATAGATATTCTTGTTAATAATGCAGGTATAGCTGGGCCTAGTTTTAAAACGTGGGAATATCCAATCGATGAATGGCAAAATGTTGTTGATATAGATTTAACAGGAACTTTTTATTGCTGTAGAGCAGTTGTACCTCATATGCTTAAAAATAATTATGGAAGAATTGTTAACGTAGCTTCAATTGCTGGAAAAGAAGGGAATCCAAATGCAATGCCATATAGTGCAGCAAAAGCAGGTGTTATTGCCTTAACAAAATCTCTTGGAAAAGAATTGTCAGATAAAAATATTGCAGTAAATTGTGTAACTCCAGCAGCAGCTAAAACAAGAATATTTGATCAAATCAGTCAGGAGCATATTGATTATATGTTATCTAAAATACCAAGAGGTCGTTTTTTAAAAGTTGGTGAATTAGCTTCAATGGTTGCTTGGTTAGTTTCAGAAGAAAATTCTTATACAACGGGAGCTGTATTTGATCTAAGTGGTGGAAGAGCAACTTATTAAAAAAGGAAAAGATATGAAAAATTATGCTTGGGTTTTAGAGGTTAGACCAGGATATGAAAAAGAATATAAAAAAAGACATGATGAGATCTGGCCTGAGATGGTAGAAATGCTTAGAGATGCTGGTCTAAGAAATTATAATATTTTCCGTCATGGCTTAACTTTGTTTGGCTACTTTGAAACTGATGATTTGCAAAAATCAATTGATTACATTGTTAAAAGTGATGTTAACAAGAAGTGGAGTCAATATATGTCTGATATACTGAAAGCTGATATTGATCCAAAGACAAATTTTCCATATCTACTTCCCATTCAAATGCATTTGGATTGATTATGGGTAAAGCAAAGATTGGAGTTATTGGAGCCGGTTGGTGGGCAACAGAACATCATATACCTAATTTAAAAAAAAGGGATGATGTAGAATTAGTAAGTGTATGTAAATTAGAGCAAGATCAATTAGATTTTGTAAAAAATAAATTTGGTTTTAATTTTGCTTCTACTGATTTTAAGGCAATGTTGAACTTTAGTCGGCTAGATGGTGTAGTAATCGCCTCTCCTCATTTTGCTCATTTTGAAAATGCAAAAGCATCATTAGAAAAAGGATGCCATGTGCTAATTGAAAAACCAATGACCATAAATAGTAATGATGCTGAAAAATTATATAAACTGGCTAAAGAGCAAAACAAAGAAATTTTAGTGCCTAATGGATTTAATTTTACTCATTTTATGCCTAAAGCAGAGAAATATATTAGGGAAGGAGTTATAGGAGAGATAAAACATATTGATGCAGCTTTTTCATCTTCTTTAACTGATTTGTTTCAAGGAATACCTTTAAGTGAGTCAAAAGAACATACTTTTCAACCTTTAGCATCTACTTGGTCTGATCCAGCTAAAGGTGGTGGATATGCTTGGGGTCAACTCTCTCATATGTTTGCGGGTATATTTAAAATATCTAAATTAGAAGCAGAAAAAGTATTTTGCTTTTCAGTGCCATCTCCTACAAATGTTGATTATACTGATGCAATTTCGATCAAATTTTCTAATGGTGCTACTGGTTCTTTTTCTGGATGTGCATATGTCCCAAAGGGATTTGGAGGTACATTTTATATAACAGTACATGGTACTAAAGGAACACTCTATTTAGATATGGAGATTAAAAGAGAAAGATTATTGATTAGATTAAATGATGGAAATGAAATTAATGATAAAATTGAAGAAGGTCATGGAACTACGGCTTATAGTACGAAGGTCCCTCTCGATACATTTGTAGATTTATGTTTAAACAAGGACGTAGAGAATCATGCTAATGCAGATATTGGCCTTAAAACAGTTAAAGTTTTAGATGCAATTTATAGATCAATGAAAAATGAGAAAGTAGAAAAAATATAAATTAATCAAATATTTTTCCAGGGTTCATTATGTTATTTGGATCAAAAGTTTTTTTAATTACTTTCATGTAAGGAATTGTTTTTGGATGCTCTTTAATTAGATATTCTTTTTTTTGCAGTCCAATGCCGTGCTCACCAGTAATGGTACCTTCTAACTTAAGTGCTTTATCTATTAATTTGTCACTAAAACTTCTAATATACTTGTATTCATTTTCTTTTTTTTGGATCATAAATAATTGTGACATGAAAATTCCCATCACCAACATGACCAACCATAGGGGCTTTTAATCCATTATTTTGAATTTCATTCTCTGCAAACTGAATACATTCAACTAAATTTGAAATCGGCACACATACATCTGTTGCATAAACTCTTATATTATCTCCCTGAGCTTTTACTGAATAGTAAACATTATGCCTGGCTTTCCATATTTTATTTCTCTCTTCCGTAGTTGATGCCCAAGTAAAATCATTTCCATCATGACTTTTGGATATTTCCTCAACAACTTCAATTGATTCTTTATTTGAGTTTTCACTTCCATGGAACTCATAAAACAAAGTTGGTAAAGCTTCTAAATTTTCTAATTTTGAATATTTTATACTAATTTCCATCTGATCCTTATTTAATAATTCTATTCTAGCTATGGAAGCACCATACTGAATAATTTCTTGAGCTGTTAATACAGCAGATTCTAGATCTTGGAATTGACATATAGCACTCATAATACTTTCAGGAATAGGGGAAAGTTTTAATTGTACTTCTGTGATGATTCCTAAAGTTCCTTCTGATCCAACAAATAAATTTGTTAAGTTATATCCTGCGGAAGTTTTTTTAGCCCTTGTACCAGTTTTAATTATATCTCCATTAGCTAAGACTACAGTTAATCCCATAACTACTGTTCGCATAGTCCCATATTTAACTGCCATTGTTCCAGATGCGGAACATGATGCCATTCCTCCTAAAGCTGCATTAGCACCAGGATCAATAGGAAAAAAAACACCTTTGTCTTTCAAATATTCATTTAGTTGTTCTCTTGTAACATTTGCTTCAACTCTACAGTCAAAGTCATCTTCATTTACAGATAAAATTTTATCAAATTTTTCTAATGAAATTGTTATACCATTTGCATTTCCCACAGAATGACCTTCTAAAGATGTTCCAGTTCCGTAGGGGACTACAGCGGTTTTATGTTCATTACATAATTTTAAAATTTGAGATAATTCTTCATTAGAATTTGGAAAAACTACTGCTTCAGGCTTTATAGGGTCGTAAGCATCTTCTCCTTTTGCAAAGTTTACAAGAACGGAGTCTGAAGTAGTAAATCTGTCTTGTAATAAGTCTATAAGTTTTTTTTGCAATACTATATTTTTCATATAATGCTTTAATATTATCAAAATTAATAAAAAAAGAAATCGATACTATGGATCAGCTAAATAAAATTTTTACTAAACATATTGATGAAGGCAGATTTCCAGGAATACAGTGGCGAATTAATATTAAGAATGAAGTCTATTCTGGCAAAGTAGGTTACAATAATATTGAAACAAAAGAGCCAGTTTTAGATAATTCTATTTATAGAATATGGTCCATGACTAAGCCAGTTGTTGCAGTTGCAGCGCTGCAATTGCTTGAAAAAAATAAAATACAGCTTGATGATTTAATTACTAAATATCTCTCAGAATTTGCTAATTTAAAAGCATTAAAAAATATAAATTCTCCTATAGATGATGTTGAGAATTTGAAAATTAATCCTACTATAAAAGATCTTTTGCTACATACAGCAGGATTCTCATATAATTTTTTAGAAGATCCTGTTGGAAAAAAATATGATAGCATAAAATTATTTCATTCCGATACGACAACGCTTGAGGAAGAGATAAAAAAATTAGCTGAGGTTCCATTGCTTTGTCAACCAAGAGATAAATGGGTTTACTCTGTATCTATGGATGTTTTGGGAAGAATTTTAGAAGTCGTATTAAATGATACTCTTCAAAATATTTTACAAAAAAATATTTTTGACCCATTAGAAATGAATGAAACTAAGTTTACAGTTAATTTAAATTCAGAACACAGATTAATGCAAACATATGAATTTGATCAAAAAAATTCCAAATTACATGAACAGAAAATTGAACCACAAAAAATAGGAAATTATAAATACCCACTGTATGAAAAAAATTATGCAAGAGGAGGTCATGGATTATTTTCAACAATCAGTGATTATTCTATTTTTGCTAAGATGCTGCATACTGGTAAAAGTATGAGCGGTCATAACATTTTAAAAGAAGAAACTTTAAATTTAATGTCTAAAAATGCTTTAGATGATTACTTTTTCCCTATTGAAATTCCATCTATCGGTATTGTTAGAGATGAAAATTATGTAAATGATTTGCAAGCTTATGGTTGGGGATTAGGGTGTAGAACTCTAATGGATCCATCGAAAAACAATAATTTAGGTTCTGAAGGAGAGTTTGGATGGGCAGGAGCTGCATCTACTTATTTTTTAGTTGATAATAGTAAAGAAATGACAGCTTTATTAATGACACAAGTTTTAAATGGTAGTCCTGAATTAAAGAATGATTTTTACCAATTTATTTACACAAATTTTTAAAAACTGATGTTTAATTTTAAGTCTGTTGAAAGTCTTGGAATGGTATTTGCTGTGATGGCATTTTTTTCTTTTTCTCTTTTAGATGCTGTTCAAAAAACTGCAATTATTTATCATTCAGTTTTTCAATTATTATTTATTAAATATTGTTTTGTTTTATTATTATCCTTAATTGAGTCTCAGAGAAAAAAAAATTATAAATTTTACAAATCAGACAATGTTAAAATTCAACTTTTACGAAGTATTTTATCTATTATAGAGTCTGCTTGTTTTATTTTATCATTTCGTTATCTATCTTTAGCAGATGCTCATAGTATAGCATCTCTCACCCCAGTTTTGGTTGTTGCTTTATCTGCAATTATATTAAGAGAGAATGTTTCTTTAAAGACTTGGATCGCAATTTTTATTGGTTTTGTTGGTGTATTAATTATTATGCGACCTGGTTTATCAATATTTGATCCAAAGTCTTTAATTCCTTTAGTGGGTGCATTTTTTCTTAGTATTTATCAAATAGTAACAAGGAAGGCTTCGGAAAAAGATTCTAATGAAACATCCTTATTTTATACTTCAATAGTAGGTATTATATTGATGAGCATTATAGGATATAATTTTTGGCAACCATTAATGGAACATTCGATGGTATTTTTTATAGCAATTGGAATTTTCTTTTCTCTAGGTTTGTATTTTCAAATCATTGCTTTGAGCATGGCTAGAGCTGGCATTATTCAACCTTTTCACTACACACTAATTTTTTGGGCAATTATTCTTGGTTATGTTTTTTATGATGATTTCCCAGATACTCCTACATTAATTGGCGCTTTTGTAATTACTATTTCAGGTATTTATACAATATATAAAAAGGATAAGATAATATAAAAATTTATTCTCTAAATAAAAATAAGTTTGTTTTTAATTTTATTTTATCTTTTAAAACACTTGTGTTACTCCATTTTCCAATACCAATTCCAAAACTTGTTCTTGAGAATATTAATTCACTTTGAATTTGTACCAATTCTTCAGCTAATCGTCTAATATAAATTTTTAGTGGAACCATTTTACTTTTGCCTTTTATTAAAAGTTCTACTTCAAGATTTATCTCTGTCTCATTTTCATATGAAAATTTTTTTGTATCTACAACTGCTTTTGGAAATTGCAATGCATCAAAAAAAATATTGCTTAATAGTAAATCTTTATACTTTATATAGTTCATATCAAGATCATTTATTTCAACAGAAAAAATAGCCTTATTGTTTTCTTTTTGATTTACATCTAATTCAACAAAACCATTAATTTTTTTAAATTTCCCTTTTACGTTTTTTGCAAAAAGTACTGGAAGTTCAAATTCAATTGTTGATAGTGTTTTGTCTAATACCCACCTTTCAGAAGTATAAGCTAAAGTTGGAAAATTAGACAAAAATAAAAATATTAAAAAATATTTAAATTTCCTCAATATATCGTCTTGCCAAGTAATCAGCTTTTTCATTGAATTTATTTCCAGCATGACCTTTAACCCATTCCCAAGTTATATTATGCTTTGATATTAACCCATCAAGCGCTATCCATAATTCTTTATTTTTAACTGGTTTTTTTGCAGCAGTTTTCCATCCGTTTTTTTTCCAGTTTTGTATCCACGATTGGATACCATCCTTTAGATATTTGCTATCAGTAATTAGAGTAATGTGTTGTTTATTTTGTACATATTTTAGCGCTTCGATAGCAGCGGTTAATTCCATTTTGTTATTTGTTGTAATACTATCCCCACCATTTAAGAAAACTTCATCTTTGTTATCTTCTAGAATAACCACACCCCAACCACCTATGCCAGGATTACCAGAGCATGCACCATCTGTATAAATAGTAATCATATTTTTAAATCTGTATTATTTTGATGCCACTTTAAAATATTTAAATATTCTATTGGATTTTTAAGTTCAACTAATGCATCATTAGGATGAAAAATTTTATCATAAAGTCTTGTAACCAAAATACGAACCGCTGCACCTCTTAATAAAACATTCATTGAAGCTTTTTCTTTAAGATTTAATGATGATTTATTATTAAAGCCCATTATTAATGAAATAAAATTTTCATGATTAAATGTTACATCTTTATTAAAACACCATGCATTAATAGTTAGGGCTAATTCATAAGCAATAAAATCGCTACATGAAAAATAATAGTCAATTATTCCAGAAATTTTATTTTTTATAAATAAAACATTATCTATAAATAAGTCGGCATGAATTATTGCTTTTGGTAAATTTATTGGCCAATTATTTTTCAAATAGATTAATTCTTTGCTTAATATATCAAAATATTCTTTGTATGAGTTATCTTTTATATTTTTAAAATTTTCATAAATATGAACCCATTTTTCATAACCTAAACTATTTGGTCGTGATAGATTTAAATTTTTTGTAATATTCGTAAATTCTGCAATCTTTGATCCAATTTCAAAACAATGCTCGGGCATAACATTAGTTAAATTCTCTCCCTGTAAAAAAGAAATTATTACTGCGTTTTTCTCTTTAAATTTGTTAATTATTGATTTTTTATTATTTTTAATAGGTATTGGGCAATTGAATCCATGATCAGCTAATTCTTTTTGCAAATCCATAAAAAAGGGCAAATCTTCTGGTTGTACTCTTTTTTCAAATATTGTTAAAATATATTGATCTTTTGAAGTAATAATTTTGTAATTTGTGTTTTCAGTACCTTTAACAATTCCTTCAAAAGAAATTAAATAACCAATAGAATAGTTTTTTAAAAAAACTTCTATTTCTTCATTTGATATTTTTGTAAATACTGCCATGTTATACTGCTTCTTTAAGTTTTTGAGGTATTTTAAAATGTATATCTTCTTTTTCATAGTTTGACTCAATAATATTTAACTCAAAGGACTCCTTTATTTTATCTAGTATTTTTTTGACTAGAATTTCTGGAGATGATGCACTTGCTGTTATACCAATTTTAGATTTATCATTAATTATTCCAGGGTCAAAACTATCAACATCCTCTATTAATATAGAATGCTTTGATCCATAATTTTTTGCTACTTCTACTAAACGAAGAGAATTTGAAGAATTTTTTGAACCTATTACAAAAAAATAATCACAGTTTTTTGCAATATTTTTTACAGCTTCTTGTCTATTAGTTGTTGCATAACAAATATCTTTTTTCTTTGGTTCTAAATAATTTTTAAAATGTAATTTTATTTCATCAACAATTTCTTTTGTATCGTCAACAGATAGCGTTGTTTGAGTAACATATGCGATTTGTTGATCTTTTGTAATTGGTAAGTTTTTTACGTCTTGTTTATTTTCAACTAAATAAATTTTTTTTGAAGTTTGTCCCATAGTTCCAACTACTTCAGGATGATTGCGGTGACCAATAAGTATTACAGGTAGATTTTTCCTTTCAAAACTTTCTACTTCACGATGTATTTTACTAACTAGAGGACATGTAGCATCATAATAAAGTAATTTTAATTTTTTTGCTTCATTAGGAACTGATTTTGGTACTCCATGAGCTGAAAAAATAACAGGTCTATCTATTTGATCAATTTCACTTAATTCTTCAACAAATATAGCGCCTTCAGCTTTTAGATTTTCTACGACAAATTTATTATGAACAATTTCATGACGTACATATACTGGTGACCCATATTTTTTTATAGCCTCTTGAACCATTAGTATAGCTCTTTCTACTCCAGCACAAAATCCTCGTGGTCCAGCTAAATATATATCTAATTTTTTATTCATTTACTTTTAATTTATACTTACTTTATAAACATACTTATATAATAACAAATACTATATTCATGAAACAATTATTCATATTTATCTTATTTTTACCTCTTTTAAGTTGTGCCAATATTATAAAAAATAAGAAAACATCAATAGACTTTAAATGTCCAAGAGTATTTTTTTCTTCTGCAGATAGAATTTATATTGATAACAGTATTTCTCTTGATGATATTCTCATTAAAGCGAATTTTAATAATTTTGCTATTAATCAATGTCAGAAGAAAGAAAATATATTAGTTATTCCTTTAGATGTTCTAATAGTGGCTAAACCAATGGATAATTTAGAAGAATCTATATTAACCTTTCCTGTTTATGTATCCCTTTTAAATTCTAATAATGAAGTTCTTGAAACACAGTATTTTTCAGTTTTAGGCTCAATTCAGAAAGACAATGAAAGAAATATTTTTATTGAGACTGATATTACAGATCGACTTACAATAATTACAAAATATTTAAATATTACACAGTTAGTTGTTGGTTTTATGCTTGATGATGAAAAAAGATATTTATTAAATTAATTTTTTAATACAGAGTCAAGTTCTTCAATTGATTTGTCAATCAGCTTTTGCTTTTCTTGGTTATTTAACTTTTGTTCTATAATAGCAATAGCTGCTGCAATAGCCGTAGAAGATATATAGGATTGAATAGTATTATTGGCTTCCCTTGTTAATTGATCAATCTTAGCTTCTGCTAAAACTTGTCTTTTTGCAATTTGATCTTTTAGTTTTAACTCAGCATTTTCTTCTAACTGTTTAACTTTTTTCTCAGATTCTTTATGTATTTCTTTAATTTCAACTTGTACGTCATTTTGACGTTTTTTAATTTCACTTAAATTTACTTGTGTCTCATTTTTAAGATTTTCAGCTTCTTCAATTTTATCTTTAATATTTTTAATTTGTTCATCTAGACTAGTAGTTAAGATTTTTCTAATAGGATTAAAGACAGCTGCTATGAATGCAAAGAATGCTACAGCTACCCAAAATTGAGGATCAGAAAACATTAGTTTATCGACCTTTCAGTATTTTTAATAGCGTGTTTTATTTCATCATCTGATATATTAAATGATAATACTTTTGATACAATGAGTTTAGTAATTTCATTTATCTGACTTTGTATCTGTGAAATTGATTCTTTTTTATTTTTTTCAATAGTTTTAGCTGAATGTTCAATTTTAGTATCAAGTTCTTTATCAAGCTTTGTTAATTCAACTTGCGCTTTTTCCTGTAATGAAATTGATGATAATTTAATCATCTCAGAGGAGCTAGCTCTTGCTTGTTTAAGCTGGTTCTCAATTATATCTTGAATTTTTTCAGCTTCTAATTGCAGTTCTTTGGCTGCAGTCAAATCTTCACTAATTTTTCTTTCTCTTTTTTCGAGCACATTACCAATTCTTGGCAATGAAATTCTCCATAAAAAAACAAGAAGAAATGAAAAAGTAACTACTAGCCAAAAAAGCTGAGAAACGAAAAATTCAGGATTTAATTGAGGCATGTTTTTACTAAATTAACCAAATAGAATAACTAGAGCAATAACGAGTGCGAATAGAGCAATTGCCTCAACAAGTGCGAAACCTAACATTGTCATGGTAAATACTTCTCCACGAGCTGCTGGATTTCTTCCGACTGCTTCAATAAATGAAGAGAAGATGTTTCCAATTCCAATTCCAGATCCGATAACTCCAATAACGGCTAATCCGGCTCCAATAACTTTTGCTGCTTCAATTTCCATAAA
>MDTE01007468.1_pt1 | contig 17232 bp, 12 predicted proteins | sample 811231 | NCBI WGS metagenome assembly MDTE01 (sample SAMN05326651, study PRJNA326480) | marine metagenome | isolation source: seawater | place: Indian Ocean: Red Sea | collected 2010
ATCGGTCAGGCGACGGCGTGCGCGTTCGCCGATGCCGGTGCGGAGGTCGCCCTGCTCGATCTCGACGCCGGGGCGGTGGCCCCGCTCGCGGACAGCCTGGGTGGCTTCGCCGTCGCCTGCGACGTGACCCGGGACCGGGATGTCGCCCGTGCCTTCGCGGAGATAAGCGAGCGCTTTGGAGGCGTCGACATCCTTGTCTCCAACGCCGGCGCGGCATGGCAGGGCAGGATCGGGGATGTCGACGAACGGGTCCTACGGGAGAGTTTCGAACTGAACTTCTTCGCCCATCAGCGGGTCGCTCAGGCGGCGGTGCGGATCATGCGGGAACAGGGGACCGGCGGGGTCCTGCTGTTCAATACCTCGAAGCAGGCGGTCAATCCAGGCCGGGAATTCGGTCCGTATGGCTTGCCGAAGGCGGCGACGCTTTTCTTGACGCGTCAGTATGCCCTCGATCATGGCGCGGACGGGATCCGTGCGAACGCCGTCAACGCCGACCGGATTCGCAGCGGGCTGCTGACCCAGGAGATGGTACGGGACCGCTCCCGGGCACGCGGGTTCTCCGAGGAGGCCTACATGTCCGGGAATCTGCTGGGCCGCGAAGTGCTGGCAGAGGACGTAGCAAAGGCCTTTGTCGACCTGGCGTTGGCGGAGAAGACGACGGCGGCGGTCCTTACCGTGGACGGCGGCAACATCGAGGCCGCGCTGCGCTGACCACGTCTATTCGTCCTGTTTCTCGAGCGCCTCGCCGAGTGCGCTGCGCTGTGCGCTGGACGCATCGGCACCGAACATCGTCTCTATGATTGCGATCCGCCGCGCCGAGATTCGCACCGATCTGCAGATTCTCGATGCCGCACGGCCCTGCCTTCAGGGCCTTCAGCGCGATTCCGATTATTTCACGGAACGGTGCAGCGGCGGGCTGCTCGCGCACCACGTAGACAGTGGGACCATTCGGTGCTGTGGGAATCGTGACCATGAACGCGACGCGGCTTTTCTGGCGGCAGATCAAACACGAACCTACAATGATACTAACACGTCCGGTTTTCCCCTGCCGCGCAAGATGATAACCTTTCGGCTCCACGTGGCCGCGTGCGTTGCGTCGGAAAAATCAAGTAATATCAATTGATTAAACACGGGGGTGCGGCGTGCGGACAGGTGGACAGATTCTGGTCAATACGTTGGTCTTACATGGGGTCGACACTGTTTTCTGCGTGCCGGGGGAGAGCTATCTCGCTGCGCTGGACGCGCTCTATGACGTTCGCGATTCGGTGCGGGTCATCACCTGCCGCCATGAAAATGGCGCGGCATACGCCGCGGAGGCCTATGGCAAGCTGACCGGCAAGCCCGGCATCGCGTTCGTCACTCGTGGTCCGGGCGCCTGCAATGCTAGTATCGGCGTCCATACTGCGCTACAGGATTCCTCGCCGATGATCTTGTTCGTGGGCCAGGTCCCGCGTGAGTTTCGCCGCCGCGAGGCATTCCAGGAGATCGATTTCGAGGCCATGTTCGCCCCGGTCGCGAAATGGGCGGTTGAGGTTGACGATGCCGCGCGGATGCCCGAGCTCACGGCGCGTGCCTTCGCGGTGGCCGCGGGTGGCCGTCCTGGCCCGGTCGTGGTGTCCCTGCCGGAAGACATGCTGACGGATGAAGTCAATGTGCCGGACGCGCGGGTGACATCGCATGCGTCGCCTGAGCCGACTGACGTTGACATCGCGCGCCTGCGTGACTTGCTGATAACCGCCGAGCGCCCCCTCGCGATTTTCGGCGGCGGTGGATGGTCCTCCGAGATCTGCGCTGATCTCGAGGCCTTCTGCGAATCCAACGGGATTCCGGCGGTGTCGTCCTTCCGGGTCATGGACATCCTGAACAACGATCATCCCAATTTCGTCGGCGAGCTCGGCTATAACACCAATCCGAAGTTGGCGCAGCGGGTGCGCGATGCTGATCTGTTGCTGGTTATCGGCGCGCGGCTGGGCGAGACCACATCCCAAGCCTATAACATCATCAAGGCGCCGCGCCCGGACCAGACCATGATCCATGTCTATCCGGACCATTCGGAGCTCGGCCGGGTGTTCCAGTCCGATCTGCCGATCGCCGCGGGGATCGGCGCGTTCCTGACCAAGGCTAGGCGCCATATCCAGCTCGACCCCGGCCGTTGGGCCGCCTGGCTCAAGTCCGGACGCGACGACTTCGAAGCGTGGACCTTGCCGATCGACGTGCCGGGGCCGCTCAACCCGGCGGAGATGTTCGTGCAGCTACGTGACATCCTGCCGGACGAGGCGATCATCACCACGGATGCCGGCAACTTCGCCGGCTGGACTAGCCGTTTCTTTCGTTTCCGCACCTATCGCACCCAGCTTGGCCCGGCCAATGGTTCCATGGGCTATGGTATGCCGGCGGCGATTGCCGCCAAGACGGCACGACCGGACGCGCCGGTGATCGCCTATGCCGGTGACGGCGGCATCCTGATGACCGGCAACGAGCTGGCGACCGCGGTCCAGCATGACCTGCCGATCGTCCTGATCATCGCCAACAACAGCATGTTCGGGACCATCCGCATGCATGAGGAGCGTGAGTATCCCGGGCGCGAGATCGCGACCCATCTTCGCAATCCCGATTTCGTTGCCTGGGCCGAGGCCTTCGGCGCCCAGGGCGAGCGCGTGACGACGACCGAGGAGTTCAGGCCGGCCATGGAACGCGCACTCGCCGCGGGACGTCCGGCGGTGATTGAGGTGGTGATGGACCAGGAGCTGATCGCCAGCAACTTCACGCTGACGCAGTTGCGCGCGCGCGCGCGCAACGTCGCCGGGTGATACCGCCGCATGTCACAGGAACCGGTGAAGGCGCTTTTCCTCGACCGTGACGGCGTGATCAACGTCGACAACGGCTACATTTGGCGCATCGAGGATTTTATCTTCTACGACGGTGTCTTCGAGGCCTGCGTCGCCGCACGCGATATGGGCTATCTCCTCGTCGTCGTCACCAACCAGGCCGGGATCGGGCGTGGCCTCTATACCGAGCAGCAGTTCCACCTGCTCACGGCGTGGATGGAGGCGCAGTTTCGCGAATACGGCGTCGAGATCGCACGGACTTACTTCTCGCCGACCCATCCGGAAGAGGGGATCGGCGTGTACAGGCGTGAATCCCACGATCGCAAGCCCGGACCCGGTATGCTGTTCAAGGCCCGTGACGCCTTCGGCATCGACATGGCGGCCTCTGCCCTCGTCGGAGACCGGGAGACCGACATCGCGGCTGGCATCAATGGCGGGGTGGGCACGCGCATTCTCATAGAGGGCGTCGAGGACGACGATATGACGCGCGCCGATGCGGTCGTTGGCTCGCTCGCCGAGGCCGTCGCCTGGCTGGCGGAGCGGGACTAGGCGACGAGCAGTGCGACCATGATCCGGGCCGATGTCGCGAACAGGAACAGCCTGAACAACAGCTTTAGAGTCCACACATTCAGACTTGGGCGAGGCGGACCCCCAGCGGTGCGTTGAGAGATGTGAAGGGCGCGATCAGGACAGCGGCGCGGGGCACGAGTTTCAGAAAAAGGTCCACGTGCTAGTAAATCCCGCGGCGCTCGTGTCGCGCAAGGGAAGAACGGAGCTACGCAGCGCCGGACAGCCGCCAGTCGATCATCTCCAGCCGGTCCTGGCCGAAGAACAACTCGCCGTCGACGACGATGGAGGGCACGCTCCAAGCGCCGTCGGCGAGGGACTCGTCTGTGTTGGCCTCGAGTTCCGCCGTAACCGCATCGGAGTTGGCCGCTGCGATTAGGGCTGCGCCGTCGAGGCCGACGCCGCCGGCGATGGCGGCCACGACGCCCGGATCGTTGATGTTCAGCTCGTCTACCCAGCAACCACGCATCAGCGCACGAGTGATTGGGTACATGTCGGCGCCCGCCTGCCCGGCAGCGATGATCACGCCCGACGACAGCAGAAACGGCACGGGGAAGTGCTTTGGTTCAGCATTCAGCGGCACGTCGCGCCATGCGGCCCAGCGCGGCAGTTCGAGCAGCCGGTAGGCTTGGAGTACCTTGGGGCGATCCTCTAGAGGTCGGCCGGTACTCGTCACCTGCCACTGGCGCCCCACATGGGCCGGCTTGTAGGCGACCTCGTACCCATGTTTTTCTGCGATGGCCTTGAGCTTATCGAGGGCGAGATAGGACCAGGGTGAAACGCAGGCGAAGTAGAACTTGATTGGGTCACTCATCGTGCAGCCTCCACGTGATCGGCGATGTAGTTTGGCGACGCGAGCACGTCTCCGAGCGGCTTCGGATTGCAGCAGCGCCGCGTGTTATCGGCCCCGCGCTGCCGTTCGGCAAGCTGCCCAGCGTCACAATGTTTTTCTTCTTTGGAAGGGGCTGGGGCGGCATGCTTGCTGGGTAGGGGGCAATGAGGTCAGTCTATTCGATCCCCGCGTGCCGCGATGTAACGCCGGTCACAGGGGGTTAAAAATAACTAGAAAGCGTCTTCAGCCAGCGCTAGCACCGAATCCCCGCCCTCGGTAATCGCAGCGAGATGCATCGCGGCGCGGGGCAGGATGTGGTCGGCGTAGAACTTCGTGGTGATGCGCTTCGTGTTGAGGAATACTTCGGGGAAATCGGCGCCGCCGCGCGCTGCGATCGCCGCACGGGCCATTAGCCAGCCGCCGACTACGGTGCCGGTGAGGTGCAAATAGGGCACCGCGCCGGCGAACTTGCGGTCGGTGTCGTTGTTGGCCGGGTCGAGCATCCACTCGGTCGCCCGGCGGAGCGCGCGATTCGCATCGGCTTGGGCGTCGAGGATCGTAAGCAACTCCGCGTCGTCGGTGTCGGTGCCGGTGATCCCATCCATCTCGTGGAGCAGCTCTTCCATGGCCGCCCCGCCGTCGCGCAGCAGCTTGCGGCCCAGAAGGTCGATCGCTTGGATGCCGTTGGTGCCCTCGTAGATGGGCGCGATGCGCGAATCGCGGAAATACTGGGCAGCGCCCGTTTCCTCGATGAAACCCATGCCGCCATGCACCTGTATGCCCATGGAGGCGATGTCGACCCCCAGATCGGTGCACCAAGCCTTGACTACTGGGGTCAGCAGGTCCGTACGGCGTTGGTTGTAGCTGCGCGCATCGCCGTCGTGGTCGTGGCGCGAGCGGTCCAGAGCAGAATTGGTGTAGTAGGTGAGTGCCCGCATCGCCTCGGTCTGGGCTCGCATAGTCATAAGCATGCGGCGAACGTCCGGGTGCTGGATGATGGTGACGGACTCGCCGCCGCTCGACACGGGCGCCGACTGGACCCGTTCGCGGGCGTAGGCTACCGCATGCTGGTAGGACCGCTCGGCAATCGCGACGCCCTGCAGACCGACGTTCAGCCGGGCGTTGTTCATCATCGTGAACATGCATCGCAGCCCGTCATGCTCCTCGCCGATCAGGTAGCCGACCGCCCCCCCGTCGCGTTCGCCATATGCCATGACGCAGGTGGGGCTCGCATGGATCCCCAGCTTATGCTCTAGGCTAATGGCGTAGGTATCGTTGCGCGCGCCAAGTGATCCGTCGTCGTTGACTAGGAACTTCGGCACCAGAAACAGACTAATTCCTTTCACCCCCGACGGCGCGTCGGGCAGGCGGGCCAGCACCAAGTGAATGATGTTCTCGGTGAAGTCCTGTTCGCCATAGGTAATATATATCTTTTGGCCGGTAATGCGGTAGTGGTCGCCCTCGCGCTCGGCCCGCGACTTGAGTAGGCTTAGATCGGTGCCTGCTTGGGGCTCGGTGAGGTTCATCGTCCCGGCCCATTCGCCGGTGACGAGCTTCTCGAGGTATTTTTCCTGCAGCTCTGGTGCGCCGTGGGCGATCAAGGACTCGATCGCGCCGATGGTCAGCAGTGGGCACAGTGACCAGGCGAGATTTGAGGATTGCCACATCTCCTGCAGCGCCGTGGTGACCGTCCAGGGTAGGCCCATTCCGCCATGTTCGGGCTCGAAGGGGGTGCCGTTCCAGCCGCCCTCGACGAACCGGGCATAGGCCTCCCTGAAGCCCGCCGGGGTCGTGACGGCGTCGCCGGCGAGTGTCGACGTCTGCTGGTCGCCGGACTGGTTCAGCGGGGCGAGGATCTCGCCGGTGAATCGGGCGGATTCGTTCAGGATCTGCTCGACCAAGTCGCTGGAGGTCTCCTTGAAGGCCGGAAAAGCGCGCAGCCCGTCCATATTGCACAAGTTCTCGAGCACGAACGTCATGTCCTGCACGGGGGCATTGTAGTTGGACATTGTCTCTCCTATCGCCGCCGGCGTCCTAAAGAACCTTGCCGGGGTTCATCAGGCCGCTGGGATCGAGTGTCTTCTTAATCGCGCGCATCATGTTCAGTTCAACCGCCGACTTGCGTGTGGCCAAGTCGTGGACCTTTAGTTTGCCGATTCCGTGCTCAGCGGAAAAGCTGCCGCGCATCACGAGCGCAATATCCGCCACACGGCTGGTGATCTCGTCCCAGCGGTCAAGAAACTCCTGCGGGTCGCCGTCCACCGGCTGGGACAAATTATAATGTACGTTGCCGTCGCCCACATGGCCGAAGGCGAGCGGGCGGATTCCCGGATACATCTCGCCGACGGCTGCGTTGGCCTCGCTAATGAACTGCGGCACCTTCGAAATGGGGACCGAGACGTCGTTCTTGATGCTCGCGCCCTCGGGCTTCTGGGACAAGACCATCGCCTCGCGCAGGAACCAGAACTGGCCGCGCTGGCTATCTGACCGAGCGATGGTGGCGTCGACCACCAGCCCGTCCTCATAGGCTTCGGCCAGGAAATTTTCCATCGCCGCGCCGAGATCCAGGCACTCCTCGCTGCTCTCGAACTCGATCAGCGCGTACCATTCATGCCGGCCCTCGAGGAACTCGAAATTTCCCTCGGTGTGGCGGATCGATATGTCGATGCAGATGCGGGGGATGAGTTCGAAGCCCGAGACTGTATCGCCGCTCGCCTTGCGAGCCCGGCCAAGCACCTCGAGCACGTCTTCGAGATCGCGGAGCGCGATGAAGGCCGTGCTGCGCACCCGCGGGCGCGGGAACAGCTTCACCACCGCGCCCGTGATGATCCCCAGTGTGCCCTCGGCGCCGATGAACAGGTGCTTCAAGTCATAGCCCGTGTTGTTCTTGCGCAGGCCTGTCAACCCGTCCCAGATATCACCGTTGGGCAGCACCACCTCGAGGCCGAGGGTGAGTTCGCGCGTGTTACCGTAGCGGATCACGGTCGTGCCGCCGGCATTGGTTGAGAGGTTGCCGCCGATCTGACATGAGCCCTCGGCGCCGAGGCTGAGTGGGAATAGTCGGTCATGTTCCTCGGCAACCTCCTGCAGGCTCGACAGCACGCAGCCCGAATCCACAGTCATGGTGAAATTCACCGGGTCGACCTCGCGGACTCTGTTCATGCGCGTCAGGCTGACGATCACCTCTCCCGAGGCGACGGCCCCGCCGCAAAGGCCGGTATTCCCGCCTTGGGGCACAATCGCCACGCCGGCGTCATGGCAGGTCTTCACCACCCGCGAGACCTCCTCGGTCGAGGCGGGTCGCACGATGCAGGGGGTTTCGCCGCGATACAGGTCGCGCTGCTCGGCGATATAGGGCCCCATATCGGCGACGTCGGTTACTAGGCCGCCTGGGCCGACGATATTGGCCAGTCGGTCGAGGAGCCCGTCGGGCAGGGTCATACCGGAAGTGATCGTGTCCATACCCTTGATGTAGCCCCAAGGCCGGGCGGGGGCAACATGCCCGTCGCGTCAGTCTCAGTCCGCGTGCGCGGCGGTGGCCCGGCGTAGCCGGTCGTTGACGGCGCGTCCGATGCCGACATCGGGTATAGGCGCGACTGCGATCCCGGCGAATTCTGACCGGTCGAGGGCGCGCAGGGTGGCAAATAGCCGCGCGGCGGCCTCGATCACATCGCCCGACGGGCTGAGGCTAAGCGTGGCCGCCGCGTCGTTGGCACCGGGATCGCCGAAGGCGGCATAGGCCTCGTCGGCACGCGGGTCGGTCGCGTCGATCCGGATCGGGATTTTTGGCGCGTAGTGCCGGGCGATCTGGCCGGGCGACCGCGGGGCCGTCTCGGCTTCGGGGATGCTGGCATCCTCGATGTCGCCGAGCCGGCGTTCGAGCTGCTCGCGGGTGATTGCGCCGTGCCGCAGAATCGCCGGTCGCGCACCGCACAGGTCGAGCACGGTCGATTCCAGACCGACAATGCAGTCGCCGCCGTCAAGCACGAGGCCTACCGCGTCGCCGAGCGAGTCCGTCACATGGACGGCGCGGGTCGGACTTATCTCGCCGGCGCGATTGGCGCTCGGGGCGGCGACAGGGCCGGCGAACCGGGCGAGCAGTTCCTGAGCGAGGGGGTGGGCCGGGACCCGGAGTGCGACCGTGTCGAGCCCGGCGCTGACAAGCAGCGAGAGACCACAGTCCGGCCGGCACGGCAGGACCAGTGTCAGGGGACCCGGCCAGAAATGATCGGCGATCGCGCGTGAATTGTCTGTGAAGGCGCCGAAGACCTCGGCGGCGCTCCGGTCGGCCACATGTACGATCAATGGATTGAAGCGCGGGCGTTCCTTGGCCGCGAAAATGCGTGCCACCGCCTCGTCATTACGCGCATCCGCACCCAGCCCGTAGACGGTCTCGGTCGGGAACGCGACCAGGCCCCCATCGCCGAGCCGCGTGGCGGCTTCGGCGATCACCGTTTCGTCGACGGGGATGCTGGTCGACATGATCGCGACGCCTAGCGGCGGCCGAAGGCGACGAAGCCGGGATTTAGATAGTCCCGCTTGCGATAAGCCAGCGGCTTTCCGTCGAAGGTCTCCAGCGAACCGCCGGCGGCGAGGACGATGGCGTGCCCGGCGCCTGTATCCCATTCGCAGGTGGGACCGAAGCGAGGATAGATGTCGGCCTCGCCGGCTGCCAGCCGGCCGAACTTGAGCGCGCTGCCTTGAGGCATCCGGTTGCGGACATGCATGTCGGCCAGATACTCTTCGAGCTTATCGTTGCGTGCATGGGATCGGCTGACCAGCACGTTCATGCCTTCGGCGGGGACATCGCGGCACGCGATGGTGCGTTCCTCGCCGCGCGCCTCGATCAGGGTCGCGCCTTCACCCGAGGCGCCGGCATACATCAGGTCCAGCGCGGGGGCATACAGGATGCCGAGGCGCGGCACCCCGCCATCGACGAGGCCGATGTTCACCGTGAACTCATTGTTGCGCTTGAGGAACTCGCGGGTCCCGTCGAGGGGGTCGACCAGCCAGAATCTGTCCCCGACGTCCGTCGGGCTCTCGCCGTTCGAGAATTCCTCCTCCGAGATCACCGGAATTTCAGGCGTCAGCGCACGGAGGCCGGGCACGATGATCACCTCCGAGGCTGTGTCGGCGAGCGTCAACGGCGAGCCATCATCCTTGCGAGTGCTGTCGAAATCGGTGCTGTAGATCTCGAGAATTGCATTGCCCGCCGCGTAGGCTAGACGGCGCACCGCCGGAATCAGGCTCGCAGGGTCGAAGATCATGCGCCGGGTTCCGGATGCCGCGCGGCAGCTATTTGGCCGCGAGCGGGCGATTGGCCAGCGCCCAGACTACATCCGGTGTGGCCGGCATGTCGATTTCGACCATCCCGTCGTCGCCCGATAGCGCGTCGACCAGCGCGTTGATCACCGCCGGGCAGGCCGCGATCGCACCGGCTTCGCCGGTGCCCTTGATGCCCAGCGGGTTAGTCGTGCATCGCGTGTTGCGCATCGAGAACCCGAAGAAGGGAATGTCGTCGGCCCGCGGTAGCTGATAGTCCATGAAAGAGCCGGAGACGAGCTGGCCGGACCCCGGGTCATAGACCGTGTGCTCCTGCAGCGCCTGGCCGACGCCCTGAACCACGCCGCCATGCACTTGGCCCGCGATCAGCAGCGGGTTGATCGCGTCGCCGAAATCGTCGACCGCGGTGTAGCGCAGGATCTCCACTTTTCCGGTCTCGGGATCGACCTCGACCTCGCAGACATGGCAACCATTGGGATAGGTGGCAGCCTCGGGCGCCTGACTCGCCCTGGTGTCAAGCCCGGGCTCCTCGTTGGCCGGCAGGTTTGCCGAGTCGAGCGCGGCCTTCGCCACCTCGAACAGGCTCATCGTCCGGTCGGTGCCGGTGATCCGGAAGCTGCCGTCGGCATATTCGATGTCGGCGTCGGCAGCCTCCATCACCTGGCCGGCTACGCGCCGGCCCTTTTCGATGATCTCCTCCGACGCCTTGGCCAAAGCCACGCCGCCGACCGTCACCGAGCGCGAGCCGCCGGTCAGCCCCGCCGGCACGAGGTCGCTGTCGCCCTGGATCATGACCATCCGGTCGGAATCGATGCCGAGCCGGTCGGACATGATCTGTTTGTAGGAGGTGTCGTGGCCCTGACCGTTGGACATGGTGCCCATGTAGAAGGTGATGGTCCCGCTGTCCGGATCGATCCGTACGTCGGTCTCTTCTGGGTTGCCGCCGCCGCACTTTTCTACATAGGTCGACATGCCGATGCCCCGCCGCTTGCCGCGCGCCGCGCTCTCGGCCTTGCGGGACGCGAAACCGTCCCAGTCGGCCTTGGCCATCCCATCTTCCATGATAGCGGTGAATTCGCCGCTGTCATAAGCGTCGCCCAGCACCGTGGTAAAGGGCAGCTGATCTGGCGCGATGAAGTTTCGGCGGCGAATCTCATCGGGTGAGAGGCCCAACTCGCGGGCGCATTTGTCGACTAGCCGCTCGACGCAGTAGATCGCCTCGGGCCGTCCCGCGCCCCGGTAGGCGTCGGTCGGCACGGTGTTGGTCATCACGCCTCTAACATTCGCCCATGCGGCTGGAAACGCGTAGAGCCCGTTGAGCATGCCTGTGCCCGCCTCGGTCGGGATGTAGGTCCCGAAATGCGAGAGATACGCGCCAAGCGCGGCCCAAGTCGTGACGCGCAGCGCCAAGAACTTGCCGTCCTTGTCGGTCGCCACCTCGGCGCGGGTCACATGGTCGCGGCCCTGCACGTCCGAGACAAAGCCCTCGGACCGTTCGCTGGTCCAGCGCACGGGCCGTCCGACCTTCTTAGCCGCCCACACGACCATCGGCTGCTCGGGGTGGGGGAAGATCTTCATGCCGAAGCCGCCGCCGACATCGCCGGTGACGACGCGCAGCTTTTCGGCCTCGAGCCCGAGGATCCCGGAGACGGCACCGCGCAGGACGTGGGTCCCCTGGGTGGGCGTGAAGAGCGTGTAGCGATCCTCACTAGCGTCGTAAGCGCCGATGGCCGCGCGCGGCTCCATGGGGTTCACCACCACCCGGTTGTTTACTAGCTCGAGCACCGTCACATGGTCGGCCTCGGCGAAGGCGGCCTCGGTCGCCTCCTGGTCGCCCTTGCCCCAGTCGAAGCAGAGATTGCCCTCGATATGGTCGTGGACCAGCGGCGCACCCGGCTGGGCTGCTCCGTAGGTGTCCGTGACCGACGGGAGGATGTTGTAGTCCACCTCGATAAGCTCGGCCGCGTCGCGCCCCTGAGCGAGCGTATCGGCGACGACCAGCGCCACCGGGTCGCCCACATAGCGGACCCGCTTCTGGGCCAGCAGTGGGCGATCCGTCTCGGGCCGCTCGGTGCCGTCTAGGCTCTTCACCGGGAACATGTTGGGCATGGGTTTGACGCCTTCCGCCGCGATGTCTGCACCCGTAAGAACCGCTAGAACACCCGGAGCTGCCTTCGCGGCTTCCGTCTCGATGCCCTTGATCGCCGCATGGGCGTGGGGCGAGCGCAGGATGAAGGCGTGGCTCTCGCCCTCGAGCCGCACGTCGTCGGTGTAGTTCCCGTTGCCGGTGAGCAGGCGGAGGTCTTCGATGCGCGTGACGGACTGGCCGATGCCGAACTGGCCCATAATACCCTCGCAGATCTAGCTTTGGATTGAATGGCGTCGGCGCAGAGAATATCGCTACCGCACTCGCAGTCCAAGCCCTCAGGCGGTGCGCGTGCAACCTGTGTCTGAGCTTCTGCAGACTAAATATAATTCGTTATGCGCGGACTTGATCCGCGAATCTCTTAGCGCTCGGCGATCAGATGTCCGGGGCACGGGCTTGGCATCACGGATTGGTGGTTGCGCATCAGTCCGTTAGTTTGCACTCGGTTTCCTCGAGGGTCGGCATCGCTGAGAATTAGACTACGGCGCAGTTTATCAGTTGCTAGGCGGTCAGCAGATCGTTGCGCCACACAGCGATGACCTTGTGGCGGTTGGATGTGTCCGTCGCCTTGCTCATATGAGGGGCCCCAGCCTGAAGAGAGGCATAAACCCCAGCGGTGGGCTTTTCGTCACAGAGATGGTGATGGCGCCGCTTTCCCGCGCTGGCCGGATAGTAAATTGGAGAGAGGGATGATTTTCCGGGTCGCGGGCGCCGATCAACGACTTGTCCGAGACTCGGGGATGGATATATTCGCGGGGGCCGGCATGCTATGCCGCCGAATCGTGAGATCGCGATTGAGTCCAACCGAGAGGACGCCAAGATGCTGACCGTCTATGGCCTGAAGAGCTGTGATACGACTAAGAAGGCGCTGAAATGGCTGGAGCGTCGTGAGACGCCGCATCGTTTTCTCGACGTGCGCGCAGACGGGGTAGACAGCGACAAGCTGACTGAGTGGGCGATGGAAGTGGGCTGGGAAGTCCTACTCAACCGCGGCAGCACTACGTGGCGCAACCTCGACGAGGTCATCCGCGAGAATGTCACCGAGGATATCGGCCTGCAGCTAATGGTCGAGAACCCGACTCTGATCAAGCGCCCGGTGATTGAGACAGACGCGGGCGTGCTCGTCGGCTGGAAACCCGAGCAGCAGCGCACGCTGCAAGATTTAATCTAGATTTCTGCTCCTTCATCCTTGGAGACGGCGCTGTCGCGCCTCCTCAGGACCAAGTTTATTCTTCGAATGCACCCCCTCATGCTCATGAACTGCGGTAAGCGGCGTCTTAAAGCATCAAGAAACGCTACCCCTTCCGGAATGACACCCCGCGCTGTTCGTAGGCGTCGATCACCTCTTGGCCAAAACGTTCGCGGATGACTGCGGCCGACTTCGGCGGCATCGAGATGTCGTTGTAGTCATCGCGCGAGGCGCCGGTGATTACCACTAGCAGGCGCGCGTCTGCATCGGAGATGTTCTCGAACTGGCGGTCCACGCCCGGCGGCACCGCGACCATGTCGCAGGGTGATAGGTCAATATGGTCCTCGCCTTCCTCGCCCCAGCGGATACGAAAGCGGCCCGTCAGGCACATGAAAGTCTCAACCGTGTAGTGATGGGCGTGTAGTAGCGGGCTGTCACCAGGCGGGCATTCGGCAACGAGTACGCTGATGTTGTCCGGCCCCTGGATCGCTGCGTGGTGCGACATTGGCCCACCCTGATTTTTGGGAGCCATCAGCAGGTAGAGATTCTTCGCCGCCACCGTCTCGCGCGCCTCGCGCGGCACGCCTATGGAATCCTCAGAGGTAGCTGAGAGCGGCTGCATGTCGGGTAAGCGGGCGATACGCTTGGCCATCTCGTTATCCGACACTTCAATCGCGTCGGGGACGCTCGGACCCTCGACGCGGCCGTCGGCGTGGCGCCAAGCGGTACCGATCTTCTTGTAGGCGTCGAGCACGCTCTGGCCGAACCTCGCCCGCATGAATTCCGTTTCGCCCGGCGGCATGGAGAGGTCGGAGAAGTCTTCGTCGTTGGCGCCGCTGATGATGACCAGAAGCAGGGCTTCCCCGTCGGTAATGTTCTCGAACTGCCGGTCCACGCCCGGCGGCACGGCTATCATGTCGTGTGGGCCGAGGTCGATCTGCTGTTCGCCGGCGCTGCCCCAGCGGATACAGAACCGGCCGGTCAGGCACATGAAGGTCTCGACGGTGAAGTGGTGAGCATGCAGCAGGGGTTTGTCGCCGGGGGGGCAGCGCGCGATGATGATGCTGGTGCCGGGTTCGCCTACGACGGCGGGCTGCTGGGCCATGGGCCCGCCCTGAGTTTCCGGCGCCATCATCAGGTAGAGCGTCTCCGCGGCCATAATCTCGTAGGCCTCGCGTGGAATTCCCATCTCCTCGGCATAGTGCGCCGACTGGGATTCCTGCTCTTCGAAGCGCGCGATTTGTCGCGCCATCTCGTCCGGGCTGATCTCGATGGTGTCCATGGCATTGCCTCCCGCCTGCTTGCGAGAATTCTATGGCGTGGGCGAGCGATCTGTCACGGATACCATGCGGGCTGGTTTGCAACCCGCCCCCACGAAATCTAACGGATGGGTGTCCGGGGGGATTACAATCCGCCCGGGATTGGCGCGGTGCGCGCCTAAAGCGGCCAGAAGATCAGGATCAGCGGAACTGACGCGGCGACTACGATGATCTCTAGCGGCAGTCCCATGCGCCAGTAATCTCCGAAGTGATAGCCCCCCGGGCCCATTACCAGCACGTTGTTCTGATGCCCGATGGGGGTGAGGAAGGCGCAGGACGCGCCGATGGCGACAACCATCAGGAACGGGTCCGGGTTGACCCCGAGCTGCCCGGCGACGGCGACCGAGATCGGCGCCATGACGACGGCCGTGGCGGCATTATTCATCAGGTCCGACAGGGTCATAGTCACGACCAGCACGATGGTTAGGACGGCCCAGATGGGGATTGTGCCTGCGAGCGCGACGATGCTCTCGGCGATCAGCAGGGTGCCCCCGGTCGATTGCAGGGCGTTACCCAGCGGGATCATCGCACCCAGCAGCACGATTACAGGCCACTCAATGGTCTGGTAGGCCTCGTTGGCGCTGATCCGGTTGAGCAGGATCAGCGCGACTACCGCGGCTGCGAAGGATACATGCACCGGCGTCCAGCCAAGCACGGTCGAGAGCACCGAGACCGTGAAGATTAGCGTCGGGATCAGCACCGCGCGCGGACGGCCCACGGTCAGCCGTCGCTCGGCTAGCGGCAGGCAGCCCATCTCGGCGACCGTGTCGGCCAGTTCGTCCTCGTCGCCCTGAAGCAGTAGCACGTCGCCGGCGCGGAACTGGGTGCGCGCGAGGCGCTCTTGGATCGGTCTCCCTTCGCGCGCGACCGCCAGCAGCGCAACCCCGAACCGCCGGCGCATGCCCAATGTCTGGGGACTTCGGCCCTCGATCCGCGCGCCTGACTGGACGACGGCCTCGATGGTGCCGACCTGCTCGGAGCGGATGTTCGATTCCTCCAGGCGTTCTGGACCGGTTAGGGTTAACCCCGCTTTCTTGACCAGCTCGTCAACGCTTGCGGGGTCCACGCGCAGCAGCAGAAGATCGCCGGCCCGTAGCCGCTCACCCCGGATGTGGGTGAGCCGCCGGGACTCCTCGCGCAGGAGCCCGACGATGATCGAGCGGTCTTCGTCGAGGGTCTCGAGCTCACGTACGGTCTTGCCGACGTATTCGGAATCCTCGCGGACGCTGACCTCGACGACATAGGAATCGAGGTCGAACATTTCCTCGGCGGAACGCCGGCCGGTCCGCTCTGCCGGGATCAGGCGCCAGCCGATCAGTAGCACGAAGAAGATCCCGAGGAGCGCGATGGGCAGACCTACGAACGCGAAGTCGAACAGGGCGAAGGGCTCGCCCGTCACGTCCGTGCGAAAGGTCGCAACGATGATGTTGGGCGGCGTGCCAATGAGGGTAACGAGCCCTCCGAGTATGGTTGCGAAGGAGAGCGGCATCAGTACCGCCGACGGCTTCTTGGTCAGGCGCAGAGCGAGCGGCATGAGGAGTGCCAGAGCGCCGACATTGTTCATGAAGGCCGATAGCACGGCGCCGATGCCCGAGAGCGCCGTCATCTGGCTTCCTTGGCCCTTGGCGAGACGCAGCACGGCGCTCGCGATCAAATCAATTACTCCCGAGACCTGAAGGGTGCGGCTGATTACCAGCACCGCGGCGACCGTGATCACCGCCGGATGGCCGAAGCCGCGAAACGCTAAGTCGGCGGGCACCACGCCGCTGATGACGGCGAGGATGAGGGCCGTGAAGGCGACGATGTCGTAACGCCAGCGACCCCACATGAAGAGCAAGAGGGACAGGCCGAGGATGGCGAAGATTATGGCCTGGTCGGCGGTCATGGGCGAACTCCTACCCTATGACGAAAGGGGTTACGGACGCCGATGCTTCGAGATACTGCCCTTGGCGGCTCCTCTGCATGTGGGGCATCCTAAAGCCTCATCCTAAGAAGATCGCAAAGCAATCGTCACGAAGGATGGGGTAAGCGGGGATGTTCACCCTACTCGAATGCCTCTTCCCAGCTGCCTTGAGTGGCCGCCTTGGAATACTCTGTCGCCCGGTTCTCGAAGAAGTTGGTGTGCTCGACGCCGTTGAGCATCTCTTCCATCCATGGCAGCGGGTTCTTCTCGATCCGGTAGACAGGCTGCAGGCCAAGCTGCGATAGGCGGCGGTCGGCGATGTAGCGGATATACTTCTTCACCTCGCGGCCCTCGAGCCCCTCGATACCGCCCATCTCGAACGCCAGATCGATGAATGCGTCCTCGTGGTTGAGGACGGTCTCGCAGGCGACATAGAGTTCGCGCTGGAACTCGTCGTCCCAGATCTCCGGGTTCTCGTGGATGAAGGTGCGGAACAGTTTGATCACAGATTGGGTGTGTAGGCTCTCGTCGCGCACCGACCAAGTGACGATCTGGCCCATACCCTTCATCTTGTTGAAGCGTGGGAAGTTCATCAGGATTGCGAAGGACGCGAACAGCTGCAGCCCCTCGGTGAACGCACCGAACATCGCGAGCGTCAGCGCGATGTCGCGGTTCGTCTCGATTCCGAACTCCTGCATGTAGTCGTACTTGTCCTTCATCTGCTGATACTTCAGGAACGCCGAATACTCGGTCTCTGGCATGCCGATCGTGTCGAGCAGATGGGAGTAGGCGGAGATGTGGACGGTCTCGATATTGGAGAACGCCGCGAGCATCATCTGCACCTCGGTGGGTTTGAACACCTGCGAATAGTGCTTCATGTAGCAGTTGTTCACTTCCACATCGGCCTGGGTGAAGAAGCGGAAGATGTGGGTCAGCAGGTTACGCTCGGCCGCGGACAGCGTGCGGTGCCAGTCCTTGACGTCATCGGCCAGCGGCACCTCTTCGGGTAGCCAGTGGACGCGCTGCTGCATTAGCCAAGCGTCATAGGCCCAAGGATAGCTGAACGGCTTGTATTGAACGCGCTCTTCCAGAAGTGACATTGTTGTTTCTCTCTTCCCCAGATGCGAGACCTCGGTGCAGCCATTTTTTCAGAGGCGGGCTGAGG
>MDTE01145195.1_pt1 | contig 17229 bp, 11 predicted proteins | sample 811231 | NCBI WGS metagenome assembly MDTE01 (sample SAMN05326651, study PRJNA326480) | marine metagenome | isolation source: seawater | place: Indian Ocean: Red Sea | collected 2010
CTGGCGAGTTGGTTGTCCTGGGCCAGGCGGGTGAGGCCCTCTGGCGTATGGGGATCAATCTCGCGGTTGGCTTCTCTGTGAGCGCCGGTAAAGCTCCAGGCGCAGAGTCCGATTTTCATGGCTGGTCCCTCGGGTAAATTGGCGTTTCAGGCGGAGACTGGCGCTTACTCAGCGCGTTGAGCAGGTGCGCGTCGACATATCATAAGCCATGCCGACGGGAACGGCAATTGACGTCAGATCGCTCTCTGTATGCCCGGTAACTGGGTTTGTGCCTGGTAATATACCGGGGCGTTGTAGATGGCGTTGCCGGTCAGTTGTGGTACTGTTTACGGTGTGTTGTACCCGGTCCCCGACAGGTTTATCTACGCGGGATGCGCAGCGGAAGAGCAGACAGCCGGGCGACGGGTGCGCGAGGCGCGTTATTTCCTAAGCCTTTTTTCGCAAATACTCCAGCAAATCTCCATCTGGGACCTCCTCGCTGGATCCCTCTCCGAGATCCTTGACCTGCCACACGCCTTGCGCCAATTCGTCCGGACCGCCGATGATGGCGAGGGTATAGCCCTTGCGGTCAGCGTACTTGAGTTGTTTTCCCAAGCCCCTGGCTTCGGGATAGAGTTCGGCACCGAGTCCGGCGTTGCGCAGGCGACGCGAGAGGGCGATGTATTGGCCGAGCGCTTCCTCCGCGAATTGAACGATAAGCACATCGGCGGGGGTGGACGATGCTGCCAGTAGATGCAATTCTTCCATCGCGGCCATCAATCGGTCGAGACCGAGCGAGGCGCCGACGCCGGGCAGGTGTTGCTTGGTGTAGAGGCCGGCGAGGTTGTCGTAGCGGCCGCCGCTGCAGATAGAGCCGATACCGGGCAGGTCGTCGAGCAGGGTTTCGTAGACGGTGCCGGTGTAGTAGTCGAGGCCGCGGGCGATCGATACGTCGATGGCCAGGCGATTTTCGGGAATGCCGGCGGCGGCAAAGGCGGCCAGTAGCTGGCGCAGGTTGGCCACGCCTTGCGCGGCGCGCTCGTGGCCGCCGAGTTGGGCCTCGAGTTGGTCGAGAATGGCGCCATTGGTGCCTTTGACCTGGACGGTGTCGAGGATCTGTCGTGCCTGGTCTGGAGTGACCGACGCGGCTGCCTGCATTTCGGCAGAGACTTTTTCGGCGCCGACTTTGGCGAGCTTATCGAGTGCGCGCAGGATGGCGGCGGTGCCCGCCCGCAGCCCCAGCGATTCGAGCAGGCCGTTGAGCACCAGGCGGTTGTTGACGTGAATGGCGAAGCGTTCGAAGCCCAGGGCCGCCAGGATATCGTGGATGACCAGCGCGGTTTCGATATCGGCGGCGTTGGAATCGGTGCCGATGGTATCGCAGTCGCACTGGTAAAACTCGCGGTAGCGGCCGTGCTGAGTGTTTTCGCCGCGCCAGACCGGGCCGATGTGGTAGCGCTTAAAAGGCGTGCCGAGCTGGCCGATGTGCTGGGCGGCGAAGCGGGCGAAGGGCACGGTCAGATCGAAGCGCAGGGCCACGTCGCGCTGGCCGTGGTCGTGGAAGCGGTACATCTGCTTATCGGATTCGTCGCCGCCCTTGCCGGTGAGGATCTCGGCGTATTCCAATGCCGGTGTATCGATGGGAGCGAAGCCGTAGGAGCGGAACACCTGTCGGGCGGTGTCGATCATTTGCTCGCGCGGCATGGCGAGGGCGGGCGGGAAATCGCGGAAGCCCTTGAGGGTGCGCGGTTGGATCAGGTTTTTTTTGCCGGACATGAATTTACCAGTTGGTGAACGAGCCGTCTTCGCGGCGCAGTTGCGGGCCGCTGAGCCATTTAAATTCGTAGCTGGCGGCGGCTTCCTCGTTGAATTCGATCCCCAGACCGGGCGCGTCCGGCAATAGCAGGCAGCCGGCTTCGTAGGGCAATTGCATCGGGAACAGGTCTTCCATCACCGGGCGGCCGACCAGCCCGCCCTCCTGTACTGCGAAGTTGTCGGTGGCGATGTCGAGATGGGCGCAGGCGGCGGCTGATACCGGGCCGAGCGGATTGTGGGGGACGATCTTTATATAGTGAGTTTCGCACCAGTTGGCGACCTTGCGCGCCTCGGTTAGCCCACCGACGATGCAGAGGTCGATGCGCGCGTAGTCGAGGAGCTCTTCCTCGATCATCTGGCGGAACTCCCACTTGGTGGCGTAATGCTCGCCGACGGCGAGTGGGCAGGAGACGTGGTTGCGCAGGTGGCGGTAGCTTTGCGGGTTTTCGCAGCGCAGCGGATCCTCGATAAAGAAGGGGTCGTATTGCTCGAGCTCGCGGCCGAGGCGGATGGCGTCGGGCGGGTCGAGGCGGGTGTGGCAGTCGATGCAGATCTCGATCTCGGGGCCGACGGCCTCGCGCACCGCGGCGAAGTGGGCGATCGAATCGCGCACGGCGGTGCGCGGCTCGAGGACACCGTTGCGGTCATCGACCGACATGCGCAGGTACTTCCAGCCCTCGGCGACCCGCTGCTGGCCGGCGTGGGCGGAGTCGGCGGGCGTCTTGCCGCCGATGCCCGTGTAGCAGAAGATGCGCTCGCGCATCTTGCCGCCCAGGAGCATGTAGACCGGCTGGTCGAGGGCTTTACCCTTGATGTCCCACAGCGCGATATCGATGGCCGACATCGCCGCGGCGTTGATGCGACCGCCGGGAAAGAAGTCGGCGCGAAATAGCAATTGCCAGATGTATTCGGTGTTGAGCGGATCGAGGCCAATGATGTGGCGCTTCATGTGCTCGATGGCGCCGATGCCGGCCTGCTCTTTCCAGGTGATGCCGAATTCGCCCAGACCGTAGAGGCCAGCGTCGGTTTCGACCTTGACGAAGAGGTAGTTGCGCGATCCGTGGAAGATGGGAAAGGTCTTTATATCGGTTATTTTCATCTGGTGCTCCTTGGCGAAGGATATAATATCAGGACAAGCCGCGATCTAATCAAAACCGAGCTCGCCCAGTACTACCGCCAGCAGCCCTAAGAACATGCCGATTTTGAGCAGGCGGCCAAGGCGGTGGTCGTTGCGCCCCGCCGCAATCTTTGCCGCATTGTCCGGGTGCGCATGCCGGCTGTAGAGCTGGACGAGCACGTAGATGACCAGCCCGTTGACCGGGGCGAGGGCGAGCGCATAAGCCGCGCCGTAGAGGCCCGCGAAAAATGGAATCCACGCAATCGCGAGCAAGAGCAGGTAAACTGCGGCGGCTATCCAGCCGGCGCGGTTGCGCCCCCAGCGCAGCGGCAGGGTGTGGTCGCCGCGCAGGCGATCGCCGGCGACATCTTCGATATCCTTGACGATTTCGCGGCCGATATGGAAGAGCAGGGCAAAGAGTGCCGGAATCCACGAGCGGCCGAGGTCGCCTGCGGCCAGTGCGCCGTATGGGAAGGCCAGTGCGCCGACAAAGGCGACGAGAATATTACCCCATAGGAGACTGTTTTTTAAGAAGATGCTATAGAGCGCGAGCAATAGCGCGACCCCCAGCGCAATCGAGCCGTGCCAGGGGCTGAGCCAGAAGCCGAGCAGGCAACCGGCGAGGGTCAGCGCGAGGGTTTGAACGCCGGCGACACAGGGGCTGATGCGGCCCGAAGGCAGGGGGCGGTCAGGTCGGTTAATTCGATCTATATCTATGTCAATCAGGTCGTTAAAGGTATTTCCGGCTCCGTTGATCAGCGCGGCGGAAAGCGCGGCGATCAAACCGGGTCCCCAGGTCGGCGGCGCATTGGCCGTCCACAGGCCGACGCCGACTGATAGCGCGGTAATCAGGCCGTTGAGCGGCCGGGGCAGGAGCAGAAAGGCGATGAGTTGTGACAAGGGATTGCTCGGCGATAAAAGGACGATTAACGACCTTTATATACTAAGGAAATAAAGGTGCGCGAGGGGCGATTTTCTGGCGCATATGGGGGGCATTGGGATTGTCCAAATTATTGTTGACAGGGTCGCAAGCGCGAAGTACTTTCCCTAACATCATAATTCCCAATAAGTAAGGCAAAACGAGGTAGTTCCCTAAGCTCCTTTGTTCCACCTCGCCCACGGAGGAACAGCATTTGTCTACGATCACCAAAAAAGAACTGGCCCTCCTCGTCAGTGACCACGCCGGCTGCAAAAAAAATCTCGCCGCCCAGTTGGTTGACAGTCTCTTTACCACCATGCGCGATAGTCTCATCGAAGGCAATCGCATCGAGATCCGCGGCTTCGGGGTTTTTCAAGTCAAAGACACCCGGCCCAAGCCTGCCGCCCGCAATCCACGCACTGGCGAGATCATCTACGTGCCCGCTCGGCGCAAGACGCATTTCAAGCCGGGTCGCTTGCTCAAAGAAGCTCTGCATCAGGCGCGCGAGCCCGAGGCGGGTGGCGGCGACAGCGCTGCGGCGACCGGTGCCGCGATGCCGCAGGTGTCCCCGCCCAGCGAAGAGTCCAACGCAGTATAGCTTCTTATACACACGGATAGTTAAGACAAGTGATGCGAATAGGCAGAGGGGCGTTTATCGCCTCTCTTTTTTTCATCGGTAGCGCCTTTGCCAATCAGGCCCTGGTCGGATTGGCCTGGACCACGCCACAGGAGCTGCAGGCGATTGAGGCGCAGGTCGGGTCGGTGCGCTATGTGGCGCGGGGTATCGCCTTTGTCGAGGGGGACCTGCGAGCCCTGGGCAACTTCCGGGTGCTGTGCGTCGATGACCCCGAGGCCGGGGATCGTTACTACATCGCCGACCACATCCATTGGCCTGTGCCCGAAGAGGCGGAACTGGTCTATGATGGCGGCGGAGAGTGGGCTTTATTACGGGTGCCGGAGGGCGAGATCGGCGCGCTATATGACATCACCCATTTCTTCTGGCCTCTTCCCGATAAGTATAGTATAAACGGATGGTTAAGAAAGTCCATGCGCGCGCCAAAAGCCGCCCAGGTAGCCTCGCCAGCCGTCGCTGCATTGATTGCCGAGGCCGACGCGGCCCGGCTGCAGGCCGATGTCGAGGCGCTGGCGCTGAAGGATCCGGCTCTGGGCAGCGTTGCGGGCAATGTGCGCAGCCGCTTTGCGGTCAATCCCGAACTGCTGGAGTCCACTGAATATATCCGTGGGCAGTTGGCAGCGGCGCTGGGCGAGCCGGCCGTCGCTTTGCACTCCTTCGCGATCGGCGCGCAGCGGGTGGTGTCCTATACTTCGCGTGGCGGTCGCGTCGGCCAGGCGCCAGCGGATACGCTGGCTTACAATGTAATAGGCACCTTGCAAGGCACTGATCCCGATGCCGGCTACTATATCATCTGCGCTCACTACGATGCCACCGGAGTGCGCACGTCGGGTGGGTGGGATTGGATGCACGACCCGGCACCGGGGGCCGATGACAACGCCAGCGGCGTGGCGCTGGTGCTGGAGAGCGCGCGGCTATTGGCCGGGCAGCGCTTCCCGTGGTCGATTCGCTTTATCGCCTGGTCGGGCGAGGAATTGGGGCTGCTCGGCAGCCAGGCGTATGCCGATCTAGCGGGGGCGCGCGACGACAAGATTTTAGGCGTGTTCAACTTCGACATGATCGGTTTCAACGATCTCAAACAGCGCCTGGAATTGGTGACCAACCCCGGCTCGCGCTGGATGGTCGAGGAAATGGGCGCGGTGGCCGAGCGCTACGAGATCGGCCTGAGCATCGACATCCTAGAGGACGGCGGCGCACGGCTGAGCGATCACGCGCCGTTTTGGGCACGCGGCTACGACGCGATACTGGGCATCGAGAATTACCTGCCGACCGATCCGCGCACCTTCGGCGTGCAGGAGGGCATCTACCGGGTCAACTCGCAATATCATTCGACGATCGACGTGCCCGACAGTCTCAACTGGGAGTTGGTGCGCCAGACGACCCAGGTGGCGGTGGCGACGCTGGCGCAGTACGGCCTGGGCGCGGGCCTGCCGAATCTGGCGGTGTTCACCGGTGATTTGCGCGGTAATCGCGACGACGATCTGCGGATTCGCGTCAGCAATATCGGGCTCGGCGCAGTGGAGGATGACTTTCGGGTGCGGGTGTCGCATTGTGCCCTGGATTCGACGGGGTGCGAGGTGGTTTACGACGCGCAGATGGGCGCGGGCCTGGCGCCGGGGTCGGGTGCGGATTTGGATATTCCGTGGCAGCGCTATGGCGAGATGGTCTTTTGGGTTGAGGTCGATCCAGATGGTGCGGTCGGCGAGGCCAGCGAGGCGGACAACAGCGCCTTTCAGCGGGTGTGGCTGGCGCCGCAGTCGCAGATCGCGATTTTCCCCAATCCCTTTCGGCCGGGCGCTGACGACTTCTTGCGCTTTAGCGGCGTGCCGCTCAAGGCGCAGGTGCGGATCTTTTCGCCGTCGGGCGAGTTGGTCTGGGAAGCTACTGAGGACAATTCGCTACAGCGGCGTTTGAACGCGCGGGCCAATGAAGTGTTGTGGCGCGGAGTGAATCGGACGGGGGCCAGTGATTTGAGCGCGCCGCTGGTGGGGAGCGGCGTGTATGTTTACACGATCCATTCGCGCGACGGGGAATTGCTGGCCAAGGACAAGGTGGCGGTGGTGCGGTGAAGAGCGGGTGTTGTGGAAGGTTTTAAATGTGAAGTAGGGGCGTTGGTCGATGCGTCCCATCCAGCTCAAAAAAATTCATCTTCACAGAGCTTGCACAAAAATGCCTGCAGTGACCACACGTCGAGGCCGTCGTCACTCGGGAGCCCCAAGTTTACGCCGTCTGTCAATTTTATGGCAGGGATGTGAATAAGGGACAATCCGCACAACGCCCTTGTGTCCCGCACGCCTCTAATTCACAGCGGAGCAGCGCCTCCGCGTGTCGCCGCCACTCCGCCGGATAGCACAACTGCCCCTCCAGCCGAAACTCCCGCACCAGCGCCCGCAATAATTCAAAGCGCGTTTCGCGATCCTCGACCCGTTCGCGCACCCGCTGCCGGGCCTGCGCTAGCAAATCCAGATAGTCCACGAACTGCTCGTCGAACAGGCCCTCTAAATCTTTGCGCAAGCGGCTCGCCAGCGCTGGGCTGGCGTTGGACGTGGAAATGCTCAGGCGCAAATGGCCCGGATGGACCAGCGCGACCATGCCGAAGTTGGAGCAGGCGGGATTGTCGTAGGAGTTGATGAGGAGTTTTTGCGCCCGCGCCAGATCGTAGACGCGAGTGGTCAGTGCCGGGTCGTCGTCAACGGTATTGAGCACCAGGAAGATGCCGTCGAGGTCGGAGTTGGCAAAGTCGCGTGGGTGGTGGGTCAGGCGTTTTTTCGCTGCCCAGGCAGCGAGCTGGGGCGTCACTGTCGTACTGACTATGGTGAGGTTAGCTCCGGCTTCCAGCAGTCGCCCCGACTTTTCCTCCGCCTCGCGCCCGCCGCCGATGATCAGGCAGGGCTGGCCCATGACATCGAGCCCGGCCTGGAAATAGGGGTTGAGCTTGTGGCTCATGCGCGCGGGGTGAGCTGGTTGAGTAGGTATTCGAGCTCGGGCAGCACCAGCTTGCCCATGGCGATCTCGATGGTGTTGAGGTCGCCGGGCAGGCAGAACACCAGCTTGCGCTTGATCGAGCCGGCCACGCCCTGGGCCAGCATCGCGCGCGATCCCTGCTCCTGATAGAGCAGCGAGCGCAGCAAATCGCCGAAACCGTCGAGACGCCGGTCGAGCTGCTGGCGCACCGCGTCGCCGATCGGGTCGCGCAGGGCGTTGCCGGTGCGACCGGTGAAGAAGATCGCCTGGCTCGACTGGCTTTGGGTCAGCATCGCCAACTCGCCCTTGATCTGTAGACCGTCGGGTTTGATGGTGCGGTCCTGGGTGATATTGTGCCCGGCTTCCTCGAGCAATCTGACGAGCAGTTGTCCACTCTGCGCCTGGCGCTCGTCGCCGACGACCATGACGGCGCAGCCGATTGATCGCGCCATGGTTAGCGGTTGGCTCCGGCGACCAGGGCGGGATAGCTGTTGTCGCCCTCGGCGTCGTGCTCGACGGGCAGTTCCAGCTCGAGCCAGCCGCGTTCGACGACCTCGCCGGTCTGGCTGCGGGCGCCGCCGAAGCCGCCGGTGACATTGGTGATGTCGGTGAAGCCGGCGGCGATTAGCGCCTCGGCAGCGCGGACCGAACGCGCGCCCGACTGACAGCCGATGAGCAGCTTGGCATCGGGAGTGAAATGCGACTGGACGACGCGGACGAAGTCGGGGTTGGGTACCATGCCCATGGCCTCGCGGTGCATGACCGGTATATTGAGCGCGCCGGCGGGGTGGCCGTTTTCGTATTCTGGCACCGAGCGGACGTCGATGTAGACGGCGCCCGACTCGCCCGCCAGCAATGCGCTGGCTTCGCTGGGGTTGAGATTATGGTAACTCATGGGGTAGACCTCCTGGCGGATAAATTCTCCGTTCGGGTTGATGAAGGGGCGCTCGGCGCGGCGCTGATCTCGCAGATAGTGGAACCAGCAGCGATACGAACAGAAATCGCGGTTGAGCCGCTGCATAAAGTCCTTCTGGTAGGGCTGCTGGCAGATGTGGCACTGGCGCGTATCCCCGTCCGCGTGCTGGCGCACGATGAGATTGTCGATCAGGCGGTTGAGAAAGTAGCTGCCGCGCCAACCCAGGAGCACCATAATCGCCAGATTGAGCGCGTCGGCATGGAGCAGCCAGGCGCAGGGCAGCGACAGCCACAGGCCCAGGCAATGCGGGCAACTGAAGAGCTTGGCCGTGAGCGGCGAGAAGTTTTCGGCCCAGGCGCGCAGTCCAGCCGTCAGGGTCGCACGCCGCAGAAAGCGGGTGGCGAAAGCGACAAAGGCGACGGTGGCTAAGATCGCGTTGAGCTGGACGTGCACAAAAGCACTTTCTCAGGTGTTTAACTTGACAGTGATCACCTGGGGGCATTGTTTCGTACTAATAATTACATACTAATGTATTATTTCCAGGTAGATAGACAAGTCTGGAAATCTGGAGGGAGAACCGCATGAAAGGGTGGGTCTGGGTCCTGGCGGCGGCGCTGGTGTGGTCGTGTGGTGAGGGCGGAGACGGCGGGGGGCAAGAAGACGGCGCAGAGGCGGCCCAAACCGACAGCACGGCGACAGATAGCACGGCAGTCGATAGCGCCGCGGCCGATACGGCGGCCAAAAAAATCGAAGCCGTGCCGGTCGAGGTGGCGCTGGCCTACACGGGCTCGATTTCCTCCTATTTGCTCTTCAACTCGACGATCGAAACCGAGGCTGCCGTCGAGATCTACCCCCAGATCAGCGGCTTGGTCGAGCGAGTGGCGGTCGAGGAGGGCGACCGGGTCGGGGCGGGAGATACGTTGCTCTACATAGAGGATGAGCAGTTGCGCATCGCCGCGCGGGAGGCCCAGGTCAACCACGATTATCAGCAGACCGGCTACGAGCGCACCGAAGAGATGTTTAAGCGCAAGCTCATCAGCGACCAGGAGTATGAGACTCGCAAATTCGAGCTTGAACAATCCAAATTGCGCCTCGCGCGGGCGCAACTGGAATTGGAGCACGCGGCGGTATTGGCGCCCTTTTCCGGGGTGATTACCGAGCGCAGCGTGCAGGCCGGCGCCCGGGTCGGCCCCAGCAGCAAGCTCTACGACCTGATCAAGCTCGACGATATGATCGCCCGCGTCTACGTGCCCGGCCAGTACCTGGTCAATATTGTCGGCGACCAGCGGGCGATGATTACCTCGGAGTTTTTGCCCGACAAGCGCTTCAGCGGCTGGGTCAAGCGGATCAGCCCGGTGGTCGATCCCCGCAGCGGCACCTTCAAGGTCACGGTGGGATTGCGCGACCGCTTCGAATTTTTGCGGCCCGGGCTCTTTGTCAACGTGCAGATCATCACCGATACCCACGAGCAGGCGGTACTGATCCCCAAGCAGGCGGTGGTCTACGACGGCGGCGATAAGTTCGTATTTGCCGTCGACGACACCGCCGCGGTGCGCATCGAGCTGCAAGCCGGTTTCGAGGACGCCGACCACATCGAGTCGCTGACCGAGATCGAGCCCGGCGACCAGATCATCATCGTCGGCCAGAACGGCCTCAAGGACAAGGCCCGGGTCCGCGTCGTCAACATGGAGCCAGTGCCCGAAACCAGCGCCGGGCTCGACGGCGCCGCCGGGGGCTGAACGCCCGCATGCTGGCCAAGCTGCCCGACAGCACCTCCCGCTTCGCAATTACGACCCGGCGGCCGGTCGCCATCCTGATGGTGGTGCTGGCCGTTTGCGTGTTTGGCTGGGTCTCCTATCAGCGCCTCTCGCTGAACTTGATGCCCGACATCTCCTACCCGACGCTCACGGTGCGCACCGAGTATCCGGGCACCGCGCCGGAGGAGGTCGAGACTCTGCTCTCGCGCCCGCTCGAGCAGGAGCTGGGCATCGTGCCACACCTGGTCAATATCAGCTCGATCTCCAAGGCCGGACAGTCGGATATCGTGCTTGAGTTCGAATGGGACACCGACATGAATGTCATGTCCCAGGAAGTTCGCGAAAAAGCCGACCGCCTCTTTTTGCCCGACGGCGCCAGAAAGCCCCTGCTGCTGCGCTACGACCCCTCGCTCGATCCGATCATGCGCATCGGGCTCTACGGTCCACAGGACCTCTACGCGCTGCGCTATCTGGCCGAGCACGAGATCAAACGCGAACTCGAGGCGCTGGCCGGGGTGGCGGCAGTTAAGGTCAAGGGTGGGTTGGAGGAGGAGATCCACGTCGCGCTCAACGAGCGGCAGATCTCGGTGATGGGCCTCGATATCGAGCAGATCAACCAGCGCCTGGCCGCCAACAATGTCAATATGCCCGGCGGCAATCTGCGCGAGGGCCAGGTCGAATATCTGATCCGCACCCTCAATGAGTTCGCGACCGTCGAGGAGATTGCCGAGCTGATCGTGGCCAGGCAGGGCGACGCCGATGTCTACCTGCGCGATATCGGCGAGGTCGTGCGCTCGCACAAAGACCGCGAGATCGTCACCCGGGTCAACGGGCGCGAGAGCGTCGAGATCGAGATCTACAAGGAGGCCGACGCCAATATCGTCGCCGTGGCCGAAAGGGTGCGCGGCGCGCTCTACGGCCTGCCGCAGCAACAGGCCTATGTCGAGGGGCTGAAGAGGGCGGAGCAAGAGGGTGCAGGGGAAGAGCAGCGGGAAGTAGAGGAAGACGGGTGGGGAGAAGAAAGCGAGGACGAAAATAACGACCTCAATGCCGAAAAGCAGGCGGCGGCGCGCAAGGCCATAGAGCACCTGCAGATGACCGACTTTATCAGCCATCGCCTGCCCGCGGGCACCGCACTGGAGCTGTTGTCCGACCAGTCGGGCTTTATCGAGAATTCGATCGCCGAGGTCCAGACCAGTGCGCTGATCGGCGGCGCGATGGCGGTGCTGGTGCTGCTGGTGTTTTTGCGCAACGCGGTGCACACCCTGATTATCGGCCTGACCATCCCGGTGTCGATCGTGGCGACCTTTGCGCCGATGTTCATATTCGACGTTTCGCTCAACATCATGTCGCTAGGCGGGCTGGCGCTGGGGATCGGCATGCTGGTCGACAATTCGATTGTGGTGCTGGAGAGCATCTTCCGCTGCCGCGAAGAGGGCGACGATCTGGTTGAGGCCACGGTGCGCGGCACCGGTGAGGTTGGCACCGCGGTCTTCGCCTCGACGCTGACGACCATCACCGTGTTTTTTCCGATTGTCTTCGTCGAGGGCGTGGCCGGCCAGATCTTTGGCGACATGGCGCTGACGGTGGTTTTTTCGCTTTTGGCCTCGCTGGGCGTGGCGCTGTTTTTCATTCCGATGCTCGCCTCGCGCCAGCTCGACCGCAGCGGTGGTCTCGCCGAGCAGCTTGGCCGCAGCGATTTCCTTAAACTGCAGGCGCTGGTGCGCACGCGGGCGCTACTGGACGACGAAGAGGGCAGCCTGATTGCCAAGCTGCCGAGAATTCTGCTGACCCTGCCCTACCTGATCTACGAGATCATCTTGCGGTTGCTGTTGGCGGCGGTGACCTTGCTGGCGGCGGTGCTCAAGGCGGTCTTTATCCTCGTCTGCCAGTTGCTGTGGTGGCTGATCAAACCCATAGATCATTTCTGGGTGAAGCGCGAGCGCACCTTCCAGCAGTGGCTCGGTAGTTGGGCGGTTGAGACCCGCATCGGCAAGTGGACCTTCTTCGAGCGCGTGTGGCCCGGCATCCTTGGCTTCGAGTCGCCGCGCAACCTCGGCGAGACCCTGTTGCGCTACTGGCGCTGGATCGGCCATTCCAAGCGCCTGGTCTGGAAGATCCTCAAGAGTCTACTTTTTCCGTTGGCGGTGGTCTACCTAGGGACCGTGCGCTTCGTGCTGGCGACGGCTTTCCGCCTGGTGGGGATCGTCCTGCACGTGGCGCTGATGCTCATTGGCCTGGTGCTGGTAACACTGCTATTGCTTTTGGCTATGGTGTTGGTGCCGCTCTTTCTGCCACTGCTATTCCTCTTTGAAAAGGGCTTCGGTCTGGTGCAGCGGGGCTATCCGCTATTGTTGGGCTGGGCGCTCAGGCAGCGGCTGGTGGTTATCGGCGGCGCGCTGGCCGCGCTGGTCTTTTGCTGGCACAAGCTCCTGCCCGAGTTGGGCACCGAGCTGATTCCCCAGGTCCACCAGGCCGAATTCAACCTCGACTTGAGCCTGCCGGTGGGCACTCCGCTGGAGAAAACGGCGGAGATCGTGCGCCGCATCGAGGCCATTGCCGAGCGGCAGCCCGAGGTCGAGCGGCTGGCGACGACGGTAGGCACCGACGGGTCGGCTAGTTCGTCGGCGGAGGAAGGTGAACACACGGCTCAGGTCACGATCCGCATGCCCGAGGGTTCGACCGCCGCCGCCGAGGATGCGCTGATTCGGCGTTTGCGCATCGAGGTCCGCGACATTCCCGAAATGGAAGTCGAGGTTTCGCATCCGGCGCTGTTCAGCTTCAAGACCCCAATCGAGGTCGAGGTCCGCGGCTACGATCTGCGTCGCCTGCGGCAGTTGAGTCTGGAGGCCGAGACGCGGATGGCCGGCCTGCCGGGGCTGGTGGATGTCAAGTCATCGCTGCAGGCGGGCAATCCCGAGTTGCAGATCAGCTACAAGCGCGACCGGCTCGCTGCCTACGGCCTGTCGCTGCGCAATGTCGCGGAGCTGGTGCGCCACAAGGTGCAGGGCAAGGTTGCCACCGACTTCCGCCAGGACGAGCGCCAGATCGACGTGCTGGTGCGGCTGCGCGAAGAAGATCGCCTCGGGCTCGACGAGCTGCGGCGGCTGGTGATCAACCCCAACGCCCCGGTGCCGATCCCGCTGTCGGCGGTGGCCGAGATCCGCGTCAACGAAGGACCGAGCGAGATCCGCCGCATCGACCAGCAGCGCGCCGCGCTGGTCACCGCCAATATCCAGGGCACCGATCTTGGCACCGCCTCGGCGCTGATCCACGACGAACTGGGCCGGATCGATTTTCCGGCCGGCTTTGACTTTCTGATTAGCGGTCAGAACGAAGAAATGAAAACCTCGCTGCAGAGTCTGTACTTCGCGCTGGCGCTGGCGATCTTTCTGGTCTACGTGGTGATGGCCAGCCAGTTCGAATCTATGGTCCACCCCTTCATCATCATGTTCACCGTGCCGCTGGCGCTGATCGGGGTGATCGCGGCGCTCTACGTGGCGCAGGTGCCGCTGAGCGTGGTGGTCTTTATCGGCTTGATTATGCTAGCGGGCATCGTCGTCAACAACGCTATCGTCCTCGTCGACTATATCAACACGCTGCGCCGCACCGGCATGGCCAAAGCCGAGGCCATTGTCCAGGCTGGCGCGGTGCGGCTGCGCCCGATCACCATGACCACCGCCACCACGGTCCTGGGGCTCTTGCCGATGGCGCTGGGCCTGGGCGAGGGCGCGGAGATTCGCACGCCGATGGCGCTGACGGTGATCGCCGGCCTGATCTCTTCCACCTTTCTCACCCTGGTGGTGATTCCGACCGTCTACTCGCTGGTCGACCGCCGTCCCTAGGCCAAGATGAGCGAAGGCAAGCAATACCCGCTGCCGCGTTTTTCGGTCAACCGGCCGGTGACCGTGGTCATGTCGCTGGCCGCGTTGCTGGTGGTGGGCTATATCGCCTATACCCGCATTCCGCTAACGCTGTTCCCCGAAGGCTTCGACTACCCCCGGCTTTTCGCCTGGGCCAGCTATCCCAACGCCGGCGCGGTCGAGGTTGAGCAGAAGGTGGTTCACCACCTCGAGGAAGCCGTCGCCCAGGTGCCGCGGGTCAAGCGGATCCAATCCAGCGCCGCAAATGGCGGCGGCAACGTGCGGGTCGAATTCCAGAAGGGCACCGACCTACAACTGGCCTTTGCCGAAATGAAGGACCGCCTCGACCGGATCATGCCCGAGCTGCCCGATGAGATCGACCAGCTCTGGGTGCGGCGCTGGAGCGAGGAGGATATCGAGATCATGGCCGGCAATATCAGCTTCGCAGAGCCGCCCGTCGATGCGCGCCTGCTCATCGACACCTACCTCGAGCCAGCGCTGCGCCGCATCGACGGGGTGGGCAATGTCGAGATCTGGGGCTCGCGCAGCAAGCGAGTGCTGGTCGAGCTGGACCAGGGCAAGGTAAAAGGCCACGGGGTCAATGTCTTCGAGGCGGTCGAGGGTCTGCGCAACCAGAATATTACCCTGCCGGGCGGTTATGTAATTGAGGGCGGCAAGAAGATCTACGTGCGCTCGGTGGGGCGTTTCCAGAGCGTCGACGAAATCGCCGATATGGTCGTCGATCGCGAGCATCAGCTGCAGCTCGACGACATCGCGGAGGTGTCCTACAAGCGACCCCAAAGGGACTGGATCAACCGCATGGATGGCAAGGAGTCGCTGGGATTCGGCATTACCAAGGCTTCGGGCGCCAATGTCGCGCAGGTTACCGACGAGGTCACGGCGACGCTGGAGCAGCTCAAAAACCATCCCAAGCTCGAGGGCCTGGACTTCAAGGTGTTTTGGAATCAGGGCGACCAGGTGCGCAACTCGGTGCGCAACCTGCAAAACTCCGGCCTGTGGGGCGGACTTTTCGCGGTGATAGTGCTGTTTTTCTTCCTGCGCGCGGTGCGCATCACCCTGATCATTACCCTGGCCATTCCGCTGTCGATCCTGGCGACGATTACCGCGCTCTACTTCATGGGCTGGTCGCTCAATCTGGCGACGATGATGGGCTTGATGTTGAGCCTGGGGCTGGTGGTCGACAACGCGATCGTAATCGTCGAAAACATCTACCGCAAGCGCCAGGCCGGCATCGCGGCGCGCGCAGCCTCTGTCGACGGCGCCGGTGAGGTCGGGCTGGCGGTGACGATGGCGACGCTGACGACGGTGGTGGTCTTTTTGCCGCTGATCCTGATGAGCGACGAGCAGGAGTTTTCCTTCTGGATGCTCAGGATCGGTCTGCCGGTGATCGTGGGGCTGGTCGCCTCGCTGGTCATCGCTCTGGTCTTCATCCCGCTGGCGGCGCTCAAGCTATCGACGGGCAAGGAGAAGGGCGAGCCGGGGGTGATCGCGTGGTCTCGCAAGTACTACGTGCGGTCGTTGGGCTGGGTGTTGCGCAATCGCCTCGATGCTTTCATCATTGCGATAGTACTCTTCGCCAGCATCCAGATCCCGCGGGAGGGCATGGAGCGCAGCGACAAGCAGCAGCGCGACAACTCGCGCCTGGACCTGTCTTTCGAGATGCCCTCGGGCCAGTCGTTAGAGCAGGCGCAGCAGTTTATGGACGGGGTCGAGGATTCGATTACGGCCCGCAAGGCCGAGTACAATATCGATATGATGCGGACCTACTTCCGCCGCGACTACGGGCGGGTGACGATGTTTTTCGCCGAAAATCAGGATGTGGAGTGGTACCAGGTGGCGTGGGAGGATTTCAGCACTGCGGTGGGTTTGCAGGAGAAGAAGCACCTCGACTACAAGGAGGTCGAGCAGGACCTGCGCAAACGCCTCTACCTGCCGCCGGGCATTAGCCTGCGGGTCAACTGGGAAAATACCCAGCAGGACGCCCGGGTCAACGTCAGCCTCTACGGCGAGGACACTCAGGTCTTGATCGGCCTGGCCGAGGAGGTCGAGCGGCGGCTCAACAGCATCCCGGGCCTGCTCTCGGTCAACACCGACATGGACCGCGGCGGTAGCGAGCTGCAGGTTCAGCTCGACCGCGACCAGCTGCAGCGTTTCGGCATCGAGCCCCAGTTGGTTTCGGGTAGTATCGCCTACGCTTTGCGCGGTACCGATATCAACAAATTCCACACCGACGACGGCCGCGAGGTCGATATCCGCGTGCAAGTGGCCCGCTACGACGACCAGAGCCTCGACGACCTGCGCAATCTCACCTTTCCCACCGACGACGGCCGCGATATCTCGCTGGAGGCGGTGTCGCAGATCCACGTCGAGCGCACGCTGGGCAGCATCCGCCGCGAAGACCGGGAGACCATGCTCAACGTCAGCGCCCGCGCTTCTCAGGACATGGCCGGAGAGCTCTTCGCGCAGGTCGACGATGCGATGCAGGGCTTTGCAATGCCGCGCGGCTACCGCTGGGACAAGGGCGCGCGCTTCGTCAGGCTGGAGGAGCAGGACCAGTCGCAGATGTTTGCGATCATCATGTCGGTGACTTTCGTCTTCTTGCTGATGGGGGTGTTGTTCGAGTCGTTCGTGCTGCCGCTGTCGGTAATCGTGTCCATTCCGTTTTCGTTTTTGGGCGTCTACTGGATGCTCTATCTGACCGACACGCCTTTCGAGATCATGTCGATGATCGGCTCGGTGATCCTGATCGGGGTAGTGGTCAACAACGCGATCGTGCTGATCGATCTGGCCAATCGCCTGCGGGCGGAGGGCAAGTCGCGCTACGATGCGCTGGTCGAGGCCGGCACCTACCGCTTCCGGCCGATTTTGATGACGACCTTCACCACGGCCTTCGGGCTGATACCAATGGCGGCGGGCAACTCCAAGATGGTGGGCATCGCCTACGCGCCGCTGGGCCGGACGATGACGGGTGGTTTGCTGGCGTCGATGGTGCTAACGCTGATGCTGGTGCCGCTGTTTTACACCTTCTTCGACGATTGCAGGAACTTGTCGCATCGGATTATGGCGTCGGCGTTTGGGAAGAAGGAGGAAGGGAAGGAGGGCGGCGAAGCGACGGTGTCTTGAAAACGACTTTCGATTACAATAGATCAAGGTTTCAAGTGGTAGATCTCATAGGTCGTCGCAGTGCAGCCTGGCTGATGTCTGGACAACTCCTCGACCATGCTGCGGTGGGAGTAGATTGATC
>MDTE01011056.1_pt1 | contig 17228 bp, 18 predicted proteins | sample 811231 | NCBI WGS metagenome assembly MDTE01 (sample SAMN05326651, study PRJNA326480) | marine metagenome | isolation source: seawater | place: Indian Ocean: Red Sea | collected 2010
ATATTAGCTTTACTAGTGAAGAAGTACAAGACTTCACATTAAGGGTGGTGAACTTGTTAGGAGAGGAGATAATAAAAGAAGAAATGCAACAGTATGTAGGAGAATATGTTAAGGCAATTAATCTAAACCAATACAAGAAGGGTATTTACTTATTAGAAATACAAACACAAGATGGAAAAATTAATAATAAGTTAATTTTACAATAAGAAGAAAAAGCTGTACAAAAAAACCCGGCAATTAAAGCTGGGTTTTTATATACTAAGTTAATTATTATTTGTCTTTTTTTAGCCAAAGACTTAATGGAAATATAAGCAAAAGAAAAAAAAATCTATTTGATATTAATCCAATAAATGTAATTATCAAACCCAAAAAAATAATCCAGTAATAACTTTTTTTATTCATCATATAAATTTGATCAAATATACGCTCTTATTTAAATATATTGTAAATGAAATTAGTTTAAATTTGCATACATATTGATAATTTTAGAAATATTTACTTTTAATAGCTAGTGGTCATTCTTTCGCTAGAATGATAGTACAATTAAAATAAACAATTGCCAAATAATATGAAGAAATTAATTTTAAATAATACTCATGAGAACTTAGGTGCCAAAATGATAGATTTTGGTGGGTTTTATATGCCTGTACAATATGAAGGTGTCAAAGCTGAACATCACACTGTTAGAAACAAGGTTGGTGTATTTGATGTATCACACATGGGTGAAATTTTTGTTAGTGGTGAACAATCTTTAGATTTTTTACAATATGTTACTTCAAATGATGTGTCTAAATTATCTGTTGGAAAAGTACAATACTCCTATTTTCCAAATAGTGAAGGAGGTATTGTTGATGATCTTTTAGTTTACCAATTAGGTAAAAACAAATATATGTTAGTTGTTAATGCTTCAAATATTGAAAAAGATTATAAATGGTTAAACGAAAATAACTCATTTAAATGTGAAATCACTAATAAATCTGATGAGTATTCATTACTTGCACTACAAGGTCCTCAGTCCTTAGATCTTATAAAACAAATTAGTAACTCTAATATATCTGAATTAAAATATTATAACTTTATTATTGGAAATATAGGAGAAATTAAAGATGTTATTATATCAAGAACTGGATATACTGGAGAATTAGGTTATGAACTATATGTAAAAAATTCTTTTGTGACTGATTTATGGAACATATTATTTAGTACAAACATTCAATTAAGTCCAATTGGTTTAGCTGCAAGAGATACATTAAGATTAGAAAAAGGATATTGTTTATATGGAAATGAAATTAATGATTTTACATCTCCAATAGAAGCAGATTTAACATGGATTACCAAATTCAATAAAAATTTTATTGGCAAAGACATTATTCATAAAGTTCATATTGAGGGTAGAACTAGAAAACTTGTTGGAATTGAATTAATAGATAAAGGAATTGCAAGAAAAGATTATAAAATCTTTTCTCCAACAAAACAAATTGAAATTGGCTATGTTACATCAGGAACGATGTCTCCTACCTTAAATAAATCAATAGCAATAGGATTTGTAGATATTAATTACTGTGATATTAATACTATTGTTGAAATTAGTGTTAGAAATAAAAAAATAAAGTCTAAAGTTGTTAATTTACCGTTCATAAAATGAAGAAACTCTCTGTTTGTTTATCACCTAAATTGTTTGAATGTTACAATACAGAAAATAATATTATTGTAATTATTGATTTATTTCGTGCAACATCTGTAATTTCTACAGCATTTGAGTATGGTATTTCAAAAATCATACCAGTAACAAGTTTAGGAGATGCACTCAAATTTAAGAATAAAAAAAATCACATTTTAGCAGCTGAGCGAAACACAAAGTTGGTTGAGGGTTTTGATTATGGAAATTCTCCATATCATTATATTGAAAAGAATATTAAAGGTAAAACTTTAGTTTTAACCACTACTAATGGCACGAAGGCAATTAATTTGGCAAAAGGAAATAAAATTATCACTGCATCATATATTAATTTTCATTCTGTAGTCAACTATTTAAATAGTACTACTAATGATGTTACAATTTTGTGTTCAGGTTGGAAAAATTTTTTAAATTTAGAAGACACCATACTGGCAGGACATATTTCACAAGTTTTAATGAAAAATGGTTTGTTCAGCTCTGATTGTGAATCGGTAACAATTTCCAAACAGATGTATTTAAACAGTAAAATTGATATACTTGAATTTCTTTCAAATTCAGCTTACAGAAAAAGAAATAATTCAGAAGAGTTAATTAGAGATACAGAATTTTGTCTTAGTCCTAAGATTAAATCACAAATTATCCCTATGTTCGAAGATAATTATTTGATTCCTTATCGTTTTCAAAATAAATAAGAAAAAGAAACTCTAATATTTGATAATTTTAAGTTAGTTGTCGGTTCATCGTTTTGAATATCTATTGGTCTTAAAACTTCTCCAATTTTCATAAAACCACTATAAATTGTAGTATTTAAAATAAAATTTTCATTTAAATAGTAAGATATTCCAGCATTTAATCCAATATCCAAACTTTGTTCATCATATACACCATCTGTAAGGACTTCTGGAGATGTAGTTTCATCTATTCTATCAGTCAGAGTTTGTTCGTATTCATGCTTACTGCTGATCAGATAATGTATTGAAGGTCCAACATTTAAAGATAAATTATATGTAGCCAGATAGCTAAAGTTAGGATTAAACTCAACATAACTTAATGTAATTGAACTTTTACTTGTATAATAGTCTCTTTGATTTATATCATAATCGTAAACGTAATCATATTCAAAAGATGATGATTTTTGTGAATAAAGTATTTCAGGATTAATAGAAATGTTATTATTAATAGGAATCTGCATATAAAATCCACCTGCAAAACCAAAACCTAAACTAGTTGAGGGATTTTTTACACCTTCATCAGAATTTGTCACTAAATTTGATATGTTAGCACCAATTTTAAGTCCATACTTATTTGGAAGTAAATTTTGGGATTTCAAATTGAAACAAATAAAAATAGTAATTAAAAATATAAATTGTTTTTTCATAGTTTAGGAATTTAGCATTACAGGCATAACTAGCATTAATGTTTCTTCAGATTCCTCTTGCCCATCTAAAGGAAATAAAATACCAGCTCTGTTAGGTTCACTCATTTCTATTGAAATATTATCTGAACCAATATTATTTAACATATCAATAATAAATCTTGAATTGAAGCCAATTTCAATGTCATCGCCTTCATATTTACAAGATAATCGTTCATCAGCTTTATTTGCAAAATCTAAATCTTCAGAAGATATTTGTAGTTCACTACCAGCAATCTTTAGCTTGATTTGATGAGTTGTTTTATTTGCATAAATAGACACTCTCTTTATAGACTCTAAAATTTTAGATTTTGAAATTGTTAATTTATTTGGATTTTTTTTAGGAATAACAGCATCATAATTTGGATACTTTCCATCTATTAATCTACAAATTACAGTTGTATTTTCAAAAGTAAACATTGCATTAGTATCATTATATTCTAAAAATACATCAGTTTCAGACACTAAATGATTTTTAAGAATTGAAAGTGGTTTTTTAGGCAATATAAAAGAAGTATTAGTTTCAGAAATAATATCATATCTAATATGCTTAACCAACTTATGTGCATCTGTAGCAACAAAAACAGTATGTTCATTAGATAACTCACAATACACACCGGACATTACTGGACGTAATTCATCATTTCCACTTGCAAATAATGTCTTATTAATAGCATTTAATAAAACTGAAGAATTTATATTAATTTTATTTGATGTTGAAAGAGAAGGGGTTTTTGGAAAATCATCCCCATTTTGTCCAGCTAATTTGTAATTTCCAGTTTCAGAACTCATTTCGACTGTAAACTTTTCCATATCTACAATGAAGGTTAAAAGATTATTAGAAAATGATTTTAATGTGTCTAATAACATCCGTGATGGAATAGCAATTTTTCCGTCATCTTGTGATTCAATTTGTATTGATGAAATCATAGTTGTCTCTAAATCCGATGCAATTATACTTAGTTTGTTAGAAGTAATATCAAATAAGAAATTATCTAAGATTGGTAATGTATTTGTCGAGCTTACTAAGCTACTCAACTTTTGTATTTCTTTTAATAAAAGTGTACTATTAACTATAAATTTCATAATTATTTTTTAACAAGCCAAATATAATTTTTCTATTTCTTAAAAATAAATTTTTAGTTTACAAATTCATCAATATTAATTAACACTTTGTTAAAAACATGAGCTTGAATTAGCATATATTGATTATTATTCAGAACACCTAACATTCTTTTTACATTATAATTATGTTCTTTGTATTTGAGTAAATCCCTATTCAACTCGTATATCTTTAATGTGTCTGTATCTATTGATATTTCATATAATAATTTGTTGTAATCATTAAATTTATTGATATTACTATACGATTCACAATTTAATTTGCTACATACTTTTACATACTTATCAATTATATTCTTGTTTACTTTAACTTGATTTTGTTTGAAATCATATAATAAACATTCTTTGTTATTAATTGAAAAAGATTTTGAGCTATCCAAAAAATTTGTCAGAGATAAGTTATTTATTTTCTTAGCTGACTTTTTAAAAATTAAGGTTGATCGCCAAGAATTAATGTCAAGATTATTTACTTGAACACCATATCTAGGTGTTAAAAAACCATTAAAGCCTGGAATATTGACTATGTAAGGTGTTTCTTCATCATTATTTATTATATAGTTACTCAAGTAATCAGCAGTTGGTTGACCAAGTGTGTATGATCTTAAAAGTTTATTTTTTTTATTACTATAAATTTCAACTTTAATTCCATTTGTAGCGATGTCTTTAATAATATTATTAGTTGCATTTATAGGAACTGATTTATGAACTCTAATATCTTTGATTGTAGAAAGTAGGATGTTGATTGAACTTTTTTTTACATCATATTTTTTATTGAGAATCCAATTATTTTTATTTTTTTCTAACAAAATAGATGTACCATTTCTATCAGCAAGAAAAATCTTACTTATAGATGATGTGTCTTCAACAGCAAACATGTTACTATTGCTATTAGATGATATTTTTTTGTCATTATATAAATAAAAAATTATTATAACTAATAACACAAAAAACACAAATTTTTTTTTATGCATATTTTTTCTTTTCATATAATTTAAAAAAAATACTAAATAGTGATAGAAGAACTACAGGTAATATTATATTAATAATTTCAATAGTCAGTCGATTTTTTTTAATTTTTTTCTGATCAAGCATTCTTAAAGATAAGTTTTTTGACTTTATTAAATTCAATTGTTGATTATCACTTAAGTATTGAACTAAATTTATTAAAAAATATTTATTTCCTGGGTATGCTTCAGTTATCTTTCTGTATTTGTCATAACCCAACGGATATATATTTCCTGCTTTACTAACGTAGTTAGAAATTATATCACCATCTGAAATAACAATCATTTTATTTTCAATTGAACTTTCTTTAAAATTTAAAATTGAATTATTTTTTGGTAATATTCTATTTTTATAAATTGATTCAAATTTTCCTTCTAACAATACACCAATAGTTTTTCTACCCTGTGAAAAGGAAGATTTTGGAGGTGGATTTCTAAGTATTTCTAATGAGATGTCAGATGGAGAAAGAGTTAAACGAGAATTTTCTGAACTTTCTAAAAGAATAGTTTTTTTAACGTTGTTTTTAATCAAATCTATTGAGCTAACAAATTCACATTTTACCCCATCTATATTTTTTGAAAGTGAATGTTTTTTTTGAGAATACAAAATTGGATAGTAAGGCCAAGTAAAAAAGTTTTGTTGAGGAATATTATTACTATATCCAGTTACAATTGGGATTTGTGCTGATCTTAAATCTTGAATAAGGTTAGCATTAATCCTTACACCATATTTAAATAGTTGATCATCAATATTTAAGTTGTTTTTCATTGCAATAAAACTTCCGCCTTGAGTTTTTAAACTATCCATATTAGCATTTACTCCATCAACAAGCCAGATAACCTTTCCTCCATTCATGATGTATTGATCAATAATAAATTTTTCAAGATCATTAAATGCTAAAGTAGGTTTTGCAATAATTACAACTTTATATTTAAGTAGCCTGTTTATTTGAAATGAAATATCATTTTTATTATTCAAAGAATCAATAATATATTCTTTAATATTAAATCTTTCTACATCGTAATAATTTGATAAATTGTAGTTATCGTTCATAACTGAGTGAGTGATATCATAAACATGTTCTGCACTCAATTGCCCATTTCCCGTTAAAAATGCTATTTTATCATTTTCTTTTTTAGTAATTTTTAAAATTGAAGAAATAATTTCATATTCTAAATTTTCAATAGAATGATTTATACTATTTGATGGAGATCTATTTGCTCTGTTTTTTAGTAAATTAACTGCTAAAGTTTTATCTTTATAATATACTATTGCGCCAGGAAATATGCGCTGGGTTATTTTAGAGTCATCTTTATTTATTTGTATATCAGTAGGTGATAGTCCCAAATCAATTAACTGATTAAATAAAGTTATCTTTTTATCTTCATCATTAATATTAGGATTATTAAAATCGAATTCAAATAAATCTGAATTTACACTTCTAATATTTTTTAACAATGTTTGCATAGAGTTTTTGAAAAATTCAAACTCGCTTGGAAGATTTCCATCTAAATATATTTTTATATATATTTTATCTTCTAAATTTTTTAGAATTTTCTTGGACTCCTTAGAAATTGTATATCTTTTATCGCTAGTTAAATCAAAATTCAAATTAATATAACTAAAAATTACATTTATAATTATAACTGATAAAATAATAGCAATTGTATTTTTTATAATGAATTTCAATGCTTTCTATATTTAATAATATTTTCAGTTAGTTTTATGAATAAATAACTAATTGATACAAAGTATATAAGTGAATTAAGCTTTATTAATCCTTTACTCATTATTGTATAGTGAAAAGAAATTCCAATTTTCTCAATAGTTAACGTGTAATTTTCAAATAATTGAATTTTACTTATAAAATCAAACCCAAAATAAAATAATCCACATAATATTAAAGATAATATTAATGAAATGATTTGATTATTTACAATTGCAGAAGCGAATATACTAATACTAATAAACAAACTACTTAGGCATAACAAACCAATATATGAGCCAACAATACAACCAAAATCTATATTAACTTGACTTTCAGTTAAATAATTAATTGATATAGTATAAATTAATGTTGTTAAAATTGAAATAAAAACAATAGACATTACACTTAAATATTTTGCTAGAACAATATTTAAAACCGATATTGGTTTAGTAATTAATAACTCAATAGTTCCTGAAAAATATTCCTCCGAAAAAGCTCTCATGCATAGTGCAGGAATAAAAAAAAGAAATAATAATGGAGATATGACAAATAACATATCTAAATTTGCATATCCATAATCTAATAGATTAAAGCTGCTTTCGTGCCACCATAAAGTCAGGCCATTAATCATCAAGAATATGAAAATAATTGAAAATCCAACTAGACTACTAAAAAAAAATTTTAATTCCTTAAAAATCAAATAAATCATAAAAATTCTATTCTAATTATTTCATGCATTCTTAGTCCTAATAATTTATTTGCAGCTCCTTGATTAATAGCTATTTGTAAAAAGTTATTCTCACCAAACAAAGCAAGTTTCTCAGAAACTAAAACATCTTTATACTTATTGGAAATTTTAGTAATCTTCTCATTTTCTCTTCCAAATAATATTACAAAATTATTGTTTTTATTGTATTTATTAAAATCACTTTTTGTTATATTAGAAATAGCGTTGCCATAACTATCAACATAAATTATTGCACCTTTTAAAATGTTATCATTAAAAACAGAATTGAGTTCCATTTTATGTATTTTAAAATTTTCAATTTCTTTTCCTAATATTTCCATAGTACCACCTCTTGATAAATGACATGCTGCGGGAACAAATATATTTTTTGCGGCAAAAGTAGTGCAATCAGATTTTTGATTTAAATTTAATTGAATTATTTTTTCTGGTATACTTTTATTTATTAATAGTGAAAATAACCCATTATCTGAGCCAATAAAATAATGATTATTTGATTTAACAACTAAATGTTCGTTGTTAATTGTTAGTTCATCATCGACACTTATTATATGAATCGTACCATCTGGAAAATCTTCGTAACAACTTCTTAATACATATGCAGCTTGATGAATGTTAAATGGATCGATAGTATTAGAAATATCAATTACTTTTACATCACTAATTTCTGAGTAAATAGCACCTTTGATAGAGGCAACATAACTGTCTTTAGTTCCTAAGTCTGTAGTAAGAGTTATAATTTGCATTTTTATATCAAAAGTTGTTATAATTTATGTTATTTTGTATTTCAAAAGTAAAAGAAATAGGTGAAAGAAATAAGCTAATGTCTGAGAAATTAATTAAAATAAAAAATATTGATCTTAACAAGTTGTTTGGTGCAAACAACAATAAATTTGATAAGTTTAAATCATTTTTTACTGATGTTAAAGTTGTTTCTAGGGGAGAAGAATTAAAAATATACGGAAAAAAAGATGATATTAATCTCTTTGAAAAGAAAATAAAAGCTTGTATTCTTCATATTCAAAAGTTTAATTCTTTAACATTAAATAACATTGAAAGAATTGTCGTTGAAAATGAAAATGATTTATTAAATCAAGCTAATAATATTATTTTGCATACAAGTAAAGGTAAAATTGTAAAAGCCATTACAAAAAATCAAAGAAAAATATTATCAGAAAGTCAAAAAAATGATATGATTTTTGTGATTGGACCAGCTGGAACCGGAAAAACTTATACTTCAGTTGCTATTGCTGTAAAATCACTTAAAAACAAACAAGTAAAAAGATTAATTTTTACGCGACCTGCTATAGAAGCAGGTGAAAATTTAGGTTTTTTACCTGGTGATGTGAAAGAAAAGCTAGATCCATATATGCAGCCTATTTATGATGCTTTGACAGACATGTTATCTGTAAAAAAAGTAAATAAATATATAGACGAAGGAATTATACAAATTGCTCCGCTTGCTTATATGAGAGGTAGAACTCTTGATAATGCTTTTGTAATTTTAGACGAGGGCCAAAATACCACAGAGAAGCAAATGAAAATGTTTTTAACACGAATGGGTATCTCTGCAAAATTTATAATTACTGGAGATATAAGTCAAATAGATTTACTTAAGTCAAATAAATCAGGATTAGTTCAAGCTCAAAAAAAGCTGAAAAGCATTAAAGATATTTCATTTATCCAACTCGATGATAAAGATGTAATAAGACATAAATTAGTAAAACAAATAATAAAAGCATATGAACCAAAACACTAAACAAATGACAAATACAATCAAAGAAACAAATTTTAATTTTCCAGGTCAAACACGATTCTATAAAGGAAAAGTAAGAGATGTTTATACAATTAATAATGAAACTTTAGTTATGATAGCAACAGATAGAATTTCTGCATTTGATCATGTACTTCCTGAAGGGATACCTTACAAAGGTCAAGTATTAAATCAAATTGCTGCTAAATTTTTAGATATGACCAATGATATTGTACCAAATTGGAAAGAATCAACTCCTGATCCATCAGTAACTATTGGGAAAATGTGTGATCCATTTAAAGTTGAAATGGTAATTAGAGGATATTTAACAGGTCATGCATGGAGAGAATATAAAGCTGGAAAGAGAATTCTTTGTGGAGTACCTATGAAAGATGGGATGGTTGAAAATGAAAAATTTGATACACCAATTATAACACCTACAACAAAAGCTGAAGTCGGACATGACGAAGATATCAGTAGGGAGGAAATTTTGAATCAAGGTCTTGTATCTGAACATGATTATATCAAGCTGGAAGAATATACACTAGCACTATTCGAAAGAGGAACTGCAATAGCTAAAGAAAAAGATTTAATATTGGTTGATACTAAATATGAATTTGGTAAGGATAAAAATGGGGTTATTACTCTTATTGATGAGATACATACTCCTGACTCTTCAAGATATTTCCATTTAAGTGATTATCAAAATAATTTGCAAAATAATTTACCACAAAAGCAATTATCTAAGGAATTTGTTAGAAAATGGTTAATTGAAAATGGTTTTCAAGGTAAAGAGGGGCAGACCATTCCAACAATGAGTGAGGATTATTGTAATTCAGTATCTGAAAGATATATTGAACTTTACGAGTATATAACAGGTTTGAAATTTGAAAAGGAAGATGTTCATGATGTTATTAAAAGAGTTGAAAATAATATTTATAGTTATTTAAAAATATAAATGATAGAAATCTTATCATTTTGTTTATTATGTCTAATTATTATTTATTGTTATAACTTAATTTTATTTATAAAGTTTACAAAATATAAACCTTCTAAATCTACTTATTCGGTTCCTGTATCTATAATAATTTGTGCAAAAAACGAGGAAAATAATCTTAAGCTAAATTTGAAACATGTTTTGCAACAAGAATATAAAGACTTTGAAGTTATTGTTGTAAATGATCAATCAATTGATGGTTCAAAATATTATTTAGAATCACTTCAAAACAAGTTTGATAATTTAGTTGTATGTAATTTAGATGAAAAAATTAATACAAGAAAAGGTAAAAAGTTTGCCTTGACGATTGGTGTTAAACTTGCGAAACATGAAAATCTTTTATTAATTGATGCAGATTGTAAGCCTAATTCAAAAAAATGGGTTGAAGAAATTGTAAATTGTTTTAAAAATAACAATGTTATTTTAGGTTATGGTTCCTACGAAAAAACAAAAACGATATTAAATCGCTTTATTAGGTATGATACTTATTTAATTGCAAAGCAATATTTTTCTTTTTGTCTTTTTGGATATCCATATATGGGAGTTGGGAGAAATTTAGCATATACAAAAAATGTTTTTTTCGAAAATAAGGGTTTTGCAAATCATATGCATATTGCTTCTGGAGACGATGATTTATTTATACAAGAAGTTGCAGTAAATAATAGAGTGGGTATTGTGGTAAATGAAAATACTCATACAATTTCTCAATCGCATAAAAAATGGAAACATTGGATTTATCAAAAAAGAAGACATTTAACAACTTCAAGATTTTATGATTTAAAATTCAAAATTTTATTAACTATATATCCACTAACACAATTATTTTTTTGGTTATCATTATTTATTCTTTTTTTTATGAGTGTAGAGTATTTTTTAATAATGTTATTATTAAAATTGTTAATCTCATATACCATTAACTATTCATCCATGAAGAAATTAAATGTTTCTGATTTATATTTATTACATCCGATGTATGAAATTTTATATTTATTTATACAGGGAATTTTCGTATTATTGAACCTTATTACACAACCTCAAAAATGGAAGTATGACAAGTAACTTAACCGATAAAGGCTTAAGAGATTTAAAATTAATTAAAAGAGCTCTTGATCAAGGAGATACTACAGCATATAATGAACTGATGAAATTATACCGAGATCCTCTATATTTCATGTTACTTGAAAAAGTTGGTGATCAAGAATTAGCAAAAGACTTAACAATTGAAGCTTTAGGAAAGGCATTTAAGAAGTTACATATGTATACTCCAAACTATACCTTTAGTACATGGCTTTTTACTGTAGCAAGAAATAACTGTATAGACTATTTAAGGAAGAATAAGATAAAAACAACTTCTATTGATCAATTTACTATTGATAATGATGGAAAAAAAAATAAAATTGATATACCATCCGACGAACTAAATCCTGAAGGTATTTTAATTAGAAAACAAAAAATTGCAATACTTAGGCAAGTAGTTGACAAGTTGAAACCAAAATATAGAGAACTAGTTAAATTAAGATATTTTAAAGAAATGAGTTACGAAGAAATTTCTACATTACTTCAAATACCTATTGGTACGGTAAAAGCTCAATTATTTCGAAGTCGTGAACAGCTATTTCAAATTGTATCTGGATCCAAAGATTCAATTTAATTATGAGTGTATTTTTGAAATATTTTCCTAGACTTAATAAAACACAGTTAAGTCAATTAAATGATTTAAAAAAAATATATAAAGATTTAAATAAAAATGTAAATGTTATCTCAAGAAAATCAATTGACAATATTAATGTTTTTCACATTTTACACTCACTTTCAATAAATAAAATTATTGAATTTAAAAGAAGTACTAATATTATGGATTTAGGAACTGGTGGAGGGTTTCCGGGTATACCATTAGCAATAACAAATCCAAATGTAAATTTCACACTAGTTGATAGTATTAAAAAAAAAACAGATATAGTTAATACAGTTAGTACTATACTTGATTTAAATAATGTAAAAGTATTAAATTTAAGGGCTGAAAATGTTGAAGAAAAGTATGATTTTATAGTTTCCAGAGCAGTAACTAACATGAGAGGGTTTTTAAAATTAACCAAAGATAAATTACAACAAAAGAGTATAAATGAATTAAAAAATGGAATAATATATCTAAAAGGAGGAGATTTGTCAAAAGAAATGAAAGGTATTATTCACAATGAATATAGTATTTCCAATTTTTTTACAGAAGATTATTTTGAAACTAAAAAAATCATATACATAAAAAGTACATAATTATATTTTCTCACAAAAATAAATAATTTCATTTTTAGGTAACGCATATTTATTTACAAGTTCCTGTTCGAGTTCGTTTATAAAGTTATTTTCTGTAACTTTAAAACCTGCTTTTTGTAATCTTTTTGAATAATCAAGTCCATACAGTCTAAGATGATCTGATTGCCAATATAATCTTTCTCGATCTTTAGGGTCAGTTATATTAGGATCTTCAATTGTTTGTTTATTATTCATGTCAATCGGAACTTGAAAAATACCCCATCCACCTTTTTTCATAACTCTATAAAATTCTTTCATAACTTTTTTATCATCTTTCACATGTTCTAAAACATGATTGCATATTACAACATCAAACTCATTATCATTAAATGGAATATTGTGTACATCCATTTTTACATCGGCCCATGGAGATACTAAATCACCAGTAATGTATTCAAGATTTTCCATTTTTTTAAATATATTGATAAAGCAAAATTCAGGAGCCACATGTAAAAATTTAAGTTTTTCAGTGAAGAAGTTAGTTTTTTGTTGTAAAAATAACCACATGAGTCTATGCCTTTCCAGACTCATACTGTCTGGAGCTAAAGCATTTTCTCTTGGTTTTAATCTACCGTATGGTAATAGTTTGTTGTATTTTTTACCATTAATTGGGTCTTCAAATTTATTACCTCTCATAAATAGAGACAAAATTCTAAGAAAAATATGACTAACATGTTGTAAATAATGTCTAGGAATCAATCTTGTGGCTATTGAAATAATAATTTTCATTATTTATTAAAGAATTTTGAAAATCCCATTTTGATTAACATTTTTTTTTCTAATTGCCAAAAGAAATTAAATTGACCAAATAAAAAACCGATTGCAAGTATCAATAATTGGTAAACAGGAAAGACTATTATTAATCTAAGTGGGGTGAAAAGCCAAGGGCTCATACTTGAACTTTTAATACCTAAAATTTCTAAAATAGGTTCGCTAACTACTAAGGACAAAGATCCAGTTATTGCAAAAACTATTAAAATTATTATTAATTGGAAATTTGATGTTATATTCCATTTATCTTTAAGTTTTTTCATGTTAATGTAATTTTCAAATACAAATTTACTTTTTTTTATCTAGTTTATATAATTTAAAGCAAGATAAACAAAGAGTTATTATAATAATTACTGTTAAAATAAAAAATGAGTATTGTAATGATTTTTTATCAGCAATAAGTCCTAAAAAAGGTGCTAATGTTGCGAAAGAAATTCTTATTATAAAACTTCTAATGGACAGAATTGTAGCTCTTTTTTCAGATGATATATTTATATTTATAAGGTTTTTTAATAGAGGTGTAACTAACCCCCTAATAGCATAAATAATAAAAATAAATATTAATCCAACTAATGATTGGTATAAGCTTAATAGAATAAAAGATACAATCATAATAATTGAATATTTAAAGATATTACTTTTTGAACTAAATTTATGTGAATTAAATGATGATATTCCTGCTGTTAAATTTAATAAAGCCCATAATAATCCAAAATATAAGATTGGAATATTAATTTCTTGAAAAAAAGGTTGTGCTAGCCATGCAATAGAAAGTGTTGCAACTCCCATAAAGGAAGAAAATATTATTAACCATTTTAACTTTAAATTTTTAATTAAAGAAAAATATAGTACGTTTTTTATTGATTGAAATGACAGCGCTAATTTTTTATTAGCTTTAGGTTCAATTAATGATAGTGAAATTGGGATGCTAAAAAACAAAATTATTGTTTGTAAATAAACAGGTAAATACAAATGATTAACAGCTAACAAGCCTCCCACAATTCCAGCAATTGATTCAGAAAAATTTCCTATAGCATAATTTTTTCCTTCAACTCTAGTATAAGTTTTTTGTTCATTCTCTTCAATTAAAGTATCATACAAAAGTGCAGTATCAGATCCAGACATTAAGCTACCTCCAATACCAACACATATTTCAGCTATAATAAATTCATTGAATCCAGAAAAAAAAGAAAAAATTAAAAATCCAAAAAAAGAAAATAGTGTACTGAGTACTATTGTTTTTTTTCTTCCAAATAAATCTGCAATATAGCCTGAAGGAATTTCAAATATTGCAACAGAAAGAGAATAAGCTGCCTGTAGTTGCATTATTTGCGCCAGACTTAATCCATGGTCTTGAAAAAAAATAACAATAATTGGCATTGATAGCATAAACCAACTAATGCCTTTTAATATGTGAAGCTTAATAATATTATGTTTTCTCATTTATTTGAACGGGGATGATAACTTATAATATTACTTCTTAAATATTCTTTGTCTAAATGTGTATAAATCTCAGTTGTTGTTATACTTTGATGCCCTAACATTTCTTGTATAGCTCTTAAATCAGCGCCACCATCAATTAAATGTGTTGCAAATGAATGTCTTAATGTGTGTGGACTTATATTTTTTTTAATCCCAGCTATTTCAGCATATTTTTTTAGTAGTAAAAAAATCATAATACGACTTAGTTTAGAACCTCTATTATTTAAAAAAACTATATCACTATCTTTTTCTTTAATAATTGAATGATTTCTAATTTCATCAATATATATTTTTAAATAACTTAATGTTTTGTTAGCAATAGGACATAGTCTTTCTTTGTTTCCTTTACCAATAATTTTTAGAAAGTTATCCTTAAAAAAAATATTACTTATTTTCAGATTAATTAATTCTGTAACTCTCAAACCACAAGCATAAATCGTTTCTATAATTGCTCTGTTTCTTTCACCATGTTTAGAAGATAAATCAATTGATTTTATTAGTTTATTTACTTCATCTATTGAAAGTACAGTAGGAATTTTAACTCCTATTTTTGGACTTGCAAGCAATTCCGCTGGACTATTGCTAATAAATCCTTCAATTAACAAAAATTTATAAAATGATTTAATTGAAGATATGAACCTAGCTTGAGATCTAGCTGATATACCAATTTTATTAATTTCTTTTATAAATCCTCTTATATCTTCTAAATTAGTTTTGAGAACAGAAATATTATTAGTTTTAATATACTCTGAATATTTGTAAATATCTCTTACATATGCATCAACAGAATTTATTGATAGGGATCTTTCAATTTTTAGGTATGATTTAAAATCTTTTATTGATTTATCTAATTCCAATTTTTTAATTTTGTAATAATATGAAGATAATTATAATTAACGGTCCAAATTTAAATTTATTAGGTAAAAGACAAAAATCTATTTACGGTAATATTTCTTTTGAAGAATATTTAAAAAAGCTTAGAAATAAGTTCAAAAATTATCAAATCGATTATTTTCAAAGTAATGTTGAAGGTATTTTAATTGATAAGCTTCATGAAGTGGGTTTTTGTTATGACTTTATTTTGTTTAATGCTGGTGGTTACACTCATACTTCAGTATCTATTTCTGATGCTGTTTCATCAATAGAAACACCAGTTATAGAAATACATATTTCTAATATTTATTCAAGAGAACAGTACAGAAGAACATCTATTTTATCAAAAAATTGTAAATCAGTTGTTTGTGGCTTTGGTTTAGATTCATATTTGGCGGCTATTTCAGTTTTGAAAAAATAGAAATATTTTTTATTTTATTTTGAAAGACAATGCTATTTTTTGTTTTGCCAGTATGTTCTCTTTTTTGATTAATTTTCTTTCTTTTTGATATGAGTTTATATATGTTACAATAAAATGAAAAATGAGCTTTTATGATTGAATAAAAGTGAGCAATACCATTTTTATTAATAATAAAAGTAAGCGCTGCTACACCGTCTAAAACTAGTCTAACAGGTATAACAATTAATAAATCCATTATATGTAAATTTTTAAACAACATATATAAGTTGTTTCTAAAATTTAAGTATGTTTTAAATGAAGATTTAGGATTTAATGTAGCTCCACCAACATGAAAAACTGTTGATTTGGGCTGACACATAATTTTATATTTTTTGTTTTTAAATCTCCAACATAAATCTATTTCTTCTTGGTGAGCAAAAAAATCTTCGTCAAAACCATTGATGTCTTCAAAATATTTAGAACGAACACAAATGCATGCTCCTGTGGCCCAAAAAATTTCAATTGGATCATTATACTGTCCCTGATCACTCTCAATATTGTTAAATATTCTTCCACGACAATATGGATAACCTAAATAATCAATAAAACCACCTGAAGCACCTGCATATTCAAACATGTGTTTATTATTATAATCTAATATTTTCGGTTGACAAGCTGCAATTTGTTTTGAGGATTCCATTAAGTCAATAATAGGTTTTGTCCAGTTCTTTGTTACTTCAATGTCTGAGTTGATTAATATAAAATATTCAGCATCTATTTTTTTTAATCCATCATTGTATCCTTTAGCATAACCTCCATTTAATTGGTTAATGATTAAATTTACTTTTTTGTAGTTATTTTTAATATAGCTTATAGAATCATCAGATGATTGATTGTCAATCACATAAATTTCAGCTTTATCTGAGTAAGCAATTAATGTTGGTAAAAATTTTTCCAACCACTTTTTACC
>MDTE01026607.1_pt1 | contig 17227 bp, 35 predicted proteins | sample 811231 | NCBI WGS metagenome assembly MDTE01 (sample SAMN05326651, study PRJNA326480) | marine metagenome | isolation source: seawater | place: Indian Ocean: Red Sea | collected 2010
CTCAAATCAGCACTATATGATTTTTTCTTTCTTTCATATATAGTAAAATCAGGCTTAGAGCATTTAAGGAATTTTGTTACCCCTAACTCTGCCATTTTACCTATTATAATATCCTGTTTTATTTTACTAGTATTTTTTTCTCCCCTATATCTATAAAGATCTGCTGATGTTTTCATCTGCTGCTCTGCAAAAGCTACACATTTGTTATAGTTATACTTACTTATACTTACTTTCACAAAATCACCAATAGGATACTTAAAACACCTAGTATTCCTGATATAAGTTTACTTAATGAAGCGTCTGCCTCTTTCTTAACTATATATTTCTTTTGTTCTTTTATCAAATCATTTTGTTTCTTTATTACTATTTTCTGACTTTTTATTGCCTTTTTGTGGTCCTTCACCACTTTCACGCAATTCTCCAGTAGATTCACGCATGGTTGGCATTCCTCTGCGCTTAAGGTCGGATTGATAGTCAGAGTAATAAGACATAAACCTATGATAGGACTCATTAGCCTTTTCCACATCATACTCTGCCTTTTTGTTTGCATCTTTTACTTCCCTTTCTAACTTTTCTATTTTTGTTTTTGATATTAGATCTTTTAAACAAGATATTATAAAATCTATTATCCACTTTATAAACTGTTTCATTAGTGTCCCTCATAAAAATCATTTGCTATTTCTGCAGGTGCTTTTAATGGTATAGACAGTTTATAAGTATTTTCCATTAAACTCTGCACTTTATTTTTCCACGTTTCTGCTAGTTCTTTTGGTACTTTTACAATTATTTGATCGTGGATTTGAGCACAAACATGTCCGTCCACATTTTCCTTTTCAAGTTCTTTAGCTATTGCAATACAAGCCCTATTTGTTATAGATGCTGCTAAGCTTTGTATTTGAAAGTTTCTACTATTATTTAGGTAGTTTTTCATCTTATCAGATTTTTTAGCCATTTCTGTCCATATTTCCGATTTATATGAGTACTTTTTAAGAAATTTTCTATTAGTACTAATGCCCTCCTTATGCCATATAGGAACCATAGGCATATGCCTAATACGTCCAGCCTCTGAATCTATTTGACCATTTGCAAGAACATGGTAAATAGTGTCTCTAATCCACTCAGCTAGTTTTGGATATGCGTCTAAATACCTATCAATAAGATCTCTAGCCTCTGATATGTCAATGTCTAGGCTTTTACTTAATGCAAAAGCATTCATTCCATAAGGGATTCCGAGTGCGTAGGCTTTGGCTCGTTGTCGAAGGACTTTGTTGACTTTTCCGAGATAGTTTGGCTCACTTTTATTAGCTGAGACTCCAGTAAGCTTTTCAGTAGCAATAGCGACTGTACTATACAGATCGCTACCGGAACGAAAAATATCCTTAAGTCCTTTGTCTCCTGAAACATGAGCAAAGACATGAGGCTCAAGAGACTCGTAATCAGAATCAATAAAAACATAATTTTCTCCTGCGACAAAACATTGTCTTATAAAGTTGTTGTATTTTAAAACCAAAGGACTTAGTTCTCCGCCCTCTTTAGGTCTAGGTAATTGTTGAATATCAGAGCCATATCGACCACTAATAGTTTTATGTTGAGAGAAGGATGGATAAAATGTACCTTCTTCTTGCAAATTAAGTATTCGATCAATATAAGTACTTTTTATTTTATGTAACTTATTTAAATCTCTGAGCATACCAGCCCATTTATATTCTGCAGCCATAGATTCTATAAAAGCATCATCTACTTGCTCAAGACCAGTAGGGGTATAAGACAGAGGTTGCTCCATTAAAGTGTCAAAGAACAGTATTCTTAAGTGGTTTTTAGATGCTAAATTAAACTTGCACTCTGACATAGAGTTTTGTACTTTTAAAACTATTTCATCTGGTAAGTTTGATTTGCCTTGTAGAAAATCTTTGTATATAGACTCTTCCAAGGACTCCAGAGCCTTTTCCGATAAGGAAAAAGCCCCAGAGCTTGTTTTGGAAAGAGGGAGGTCAGCTATTTTGCATAGAGCTTGTGCAAACTTTCCTCTCCTCTTGGGGGGATGGGCATTCTGGAAAAACCAAGGAACAAAAACCTTATCTAAAAGGGGGGAAATTAGACTTTGGATGCTTCGTTCTAATTCTTGGATATCCTCTTCGATGTCACTTTGAAGTTGCTCTAATAGTGGTACATCTACTGGAATGCCTTTCATTTCCATTGGAATTGTAACTTTTTTATATAATGGCATTGTCTCCTCATTAAAAAAGAAATTATTTAACCCTTCTTCATTTATCTTATCTAAAAAATAAAAACATAGTCGAAAGGTTAAATGACAATCTTGTATACAATACTTAGCCATAATATCAAGATCAGCTTTGAAGTATTCTTTAGGACCACCGCCATTTTTTTTAATAGATTCAAAAAGATCAAGTTGTTCTCTTTTTTCTTGGTCTCCATAAACCATTACACCTACTGTTTTTAGTGCGAATGGAGGATGTTCTTGTACTTGATGCTTTCCTAACATTCCATCCATCCAAAGACTCGGTATAAGATTTATATCAAAGTAATTATAAGTTATGGCGCAATCAAAAGCACCATTCCACATTAATAATTTTTTATTTTTAAGTAAGTTTAATATTATTGTACACTCTTCTTTAGTTAAAGCAGTTTTTAGCTCACCATTTTCCCAATATTTATGGCAAAAATAAAATCCTTTAAGACCATTTGATATACCAAATCCTATAATCGTATCTTTTCTAGTATTTAATCCGGTAGTTTCAACATCAAATGCCCATTCATTTCCTTGTCCATTTAACATTTTAATTGCTCTTGTAAATTCTTTTTCGCCTCTGTTCTTCACAGCTTTCATATGGCTCTCCTATGTTCTATTAAACTTAGCTTTCAATAATTTTAAATGTGCCTCATAGTTATCTTTATCATACCATTCTTTTCTTTGTTTTTCAATTACTTTTTTATCAAAAGGTTGCTTTCTTTCTACATCAAAATTGGTCTCCTTATAGGAAAGTCCTTTAGAATCTAGATGAAGCTTTATCTGTTCTGATAGCAAAGCTAAGTTCCATCTAGATTCTTCATTTTCCCACCCTACATAGTATGGATTATCTACATAGGGCAGGATAAGTTGAAGTTGTTCGTTGGATAGTTCCACTACGCCTCTCTAGCCTCTTCTAATACTAAAAAGTCATGGGCATCTCTACCTTTAAACTTTCCTTTGTTTATAGGTTTTTTGCCATTGTAGCTTACTTGTACCATTGATCCAGGTTCTATAGACTCCATTTGGTAACTTAAATTTCCACCACCATTAAGTATGATAGTTTTATTCTCATTACTTATAAACTTAAAGTCTAGTTTCTCATTATCAAATGGGTTTGGCATAGATTCCAAAAACTTCCCTTCGATAATAACTCCTGTTTTGCCTTCTTCTGCTAGTTTGGATGGTCTTAGAAATGTGATTCCATTTTCTGATCTTTCCATTGCTTCCGCCCTAGCTGTAGGTACTCTCCATTTTCTCTCTGCAGTCTTAGCCATAATTATTCCTCCTGTTCGGGTGCGTTGGCTTTTAATTCAGCATAAACAGCCTCTAGTTCTATACTAGATAAACTATTTAATTTGATTTTTCGTTTTAGTTTTTCTATCTCTGTTGATAGTATTCTTAAACTATCGTCTAGTAGTTCAATTATTTTTTGTTTTTTCTGCTCTAATGTAATGTCTGTAGTCATAACTTTAAAAGCCTGTCTTTTGTGGTTCTTCTCTTCTTCTGTAGTCATTTTATACCTCTAGTATTTCATAATCTGTTATTGGCTTTATTGCCTTAGGTTCTTCCCATTTTCCTGATGCCATACAAGCTTTGTAAAGTTTTATAGCGTTCATCATCTTAGTTCGACCTTTACCTAATGTCAAGCCCGAAGCCTTATAAACTTCGCAAGTTTGTGTCCTTTTTCCTAGCACAATAAAGTAGAAATCAAAGTCTTTTTCATAACGTCTTGAAAATAGGTCAACATACATTGCTGCACTTAAATCATACCCAAACTGTTCTACGGTAAACTTAAAGGTGTCTACATCTGGATCATAAGCTGTTGTTTTTACATCGGCTATAAATCCTTTTTCAATATTTATAATATCGGCTCTTACTTTAAGGGGAACTCCTAACATATCGCTAAATAGGGAAAATTCTTTATCTGCACCTTCTACTAAATCAACTGCCTCTGGTCTTTTTTTGTAAGATTCTACCCAATTCTCTACTTTAAGTTTTTGTGCTGCAGATAGTATTATCTTTCCTGAGTCTTTATGCTCTGATTCAAATTCTTTCCAGGCTTTACCTGCTTTTCGGTTTCCATCAAATATAAGATATTCTTCTTCTTTCATATGAGGTTCTAAGATAAGAGTATGTGCATAGTTTCCCTCATCTAAATTGTTTCCTTTTATGGGTTCTCGTTCACCTAGTATCTTTTCTTTATAAAATTTTTCAGTGTCTTTTAGTAAAAGCTTTAAATTAGAAGAACTTAGATGCTTTTCTTCTTTATGATAATCACTGTTACTTAATGTTTTATAAATGCCTTTGTATTCCATAATTTCCCCCTATTTTATTGGGCACATTCCAGTCGCACACTCAAAACTTCCTTTTATGTCTGTTTCGTTTACTTCACAATTATCTATTGGTTGAGTTGATTTTACCATATCCAAGTACTCTTGTCTAGTAATTTCTTCTAGAGGAGCTTGGTCAAACCCATGATCAGAATGCAATAAAAACGAAACTGTCTTTAAGTTGTCGTTATAATTATGTTTTAACCACAACTGTATTGATGGTAGTTCTTTTTTTCTATAGTAAACCGTCACAGAAACCGCATTATCAGACCATTCAGTTTGTAATTTTTTCACTAATTCTAACTGTTCTATAGCACTCATATCATTTGACACTTTAGTATGTTTAGGAAATTTAGATGGAAATTCTACTACTACTGTATTAGTGTCATCAGTTCCATCAAAGTTTCTTTGAAATTCTATTTTATATCCGTTTTGTCTACACACATCTACTAAAGCACTATCTGAAGCCATGCGTATTCGCCTAATATGGTAATGGCTAAATCCAGGATGCGCTCCTGGAGTAACACCTGATAATAAACTTAAAGTTCCCGAAGGTTTAATTGTTGTTAGTTTGATACTAATTGGAAATCCCATCTCTTCGGAGTAGTCTTTATCAAACTCTCTTAGTTCTTCGTATGTTTCTTTTAGCCAAGATTGCTGTGTTTTTGTAGCCATACAATAACCTGTAATGCCTATTCCCATCCTCATATTTTTATGAACTATTTCCTCTGTTTCTTTTGAATGGCAAGGTAGAGCTAATGAGTGTTTATTAATCTTATATAAATACCAAGCTACCTCTGTCAGCTCCTCTTGAGATTCTATATTTGGTAAATGGATTTCTGCTAAACAACATGTTTCATACGCTGCCAAGCTTTGCTCAGCACATGGGTTAAATCCTTGAACATCTGGATCAGGATATCTTTCATCTCCTGTACGTCCAATTGTTCTAGCCAATCTAAGGTTGATAAGACCATACGGTTCACCATTTCCAGCATATCCTTCCCAAAACTGTTCGGGTAATAGTGCGATATCGTTACATACAACACTGTTATTAGACATAGCCCTCCAATTAGGTATGCCAAGGTCCCAACGCTTTGCTTGAAGAAATTGAATATCATCATAATCTCCTATTGCTATTTGTGCGCTCCTACGCACATTTCCTGCTACTACTATGTAGCCTATTATGTTCATTATATCTAAACAATCTATTGGTCGAAGTTTTTTTCCACGTCTTTTATTGAGCTGTTCACTAATTCTTTCAATTCCCCAACATAGTTCATTAGGTCCACTAGCGACTCCTCCAAATCCTTTAATTGGTTCCCCTTTTCCTCTAATACAAATTGTTGAATACGAGAATCCTTGTCCTTTAATGAAGTGTGCTTCAAGACTTCTTCTAAGAAGCTCAACCCAACCTTCTCTTGAATCTGGCACAATAAAATCTGCGTCTGGAGTATCTTTTCTGACAATCTTGATCTTTTTTGGTTTGACTTTTGGAAGTTCATAAACATGCTCTCTTTGTATATTATAACCTACCCCTGAACCTAACATAAGAGCATCCATAGCCCATGTAAAAGGTTTAATAGGTTCGTTCACTACTGTAAATGCGCAATTTTGCAGTGACATAAGCCCCAACTGATCTACGGTTTTCGTTCCTAATTGCCACATGAATCTCCCTGCCACCGATCCCTTTAAGCTTAATAAAATTTCCCTTAATCTTTTTTCTTCTTCTGGAGAAAAACCTACTTTCAACTGTCTTTGACATGCGTTTACTACCCTGTTTATAGTGTCTTTAAATTCTTCAGTTTTAGAATTTGGATTATTCTCGTTTAATCGTCTAGCATAGGTTCTTTTATAAGTAACGTAGCCCAATGGACCCCAAGGAGTTTTTATTTCCATGCAACCGCCTTTGATATAGTTGGTAATTCTTTTATAATGATATCTCTAATCTTTAAAGCTATTTCTCTATGTTCTTGCTGTGTATCCCATTTACACCTTTGGTCTAAATAATGAATCCACGATCTTACATTACCTGTCATGTATAATTTGGTTTTTGAACTCATAGGTAGAAGAAATCTAGCTTGTTCTTTTGCTATTCCTTTGTCTAAAGCATCTAAATATAAAGCTGCGGTTAAAGATTGCACTCTGTCTTGTGCTATATCAAACCAATGTTTATCCTCAAAACTCATATCGTCTATAGACTTTTGCCTATTTTTTGTGTCTTGTCGCCTAGCTTTATAAGTTATAAAATCAGGAACCTCTGCATATCTTTGAGAGAATTCTTGAAATGTAAAACTTCTATGCCTTAGAATTTGAGCACTAATAGCTCTTGAGGTTTCTATTTCTATAGTAATATAAGCGGTTTCAAATACAGACCAATGCCCATGTTCATAGCAGTATTTTAGTAATTTTTCTATATTTGGATTGTTTTGGTTTTTGGAACTTACTCTAGCACAATAGGCTATTAAGTTTTCTGCGTCTGGCGTTATAGAAATAAGTTTAACCATTAATCCCCCTTTTCGTAAAAAACACTTATTGTATATCTGTAATAAGGTGCTGCCCTACTTGACGGTCTAATTGAATGTGGAATACATCCATCAAACCATAATATCCTACCTGGAGTGTATTGATTTGCAAATATAATTTCACTTAAATCTTCCGAATAGAATAGAGTTTCTCCAAAAAATTCTGGAGACCAATCCAGGTTTGCTTGGTATAACAACACATCTCTTGTGTCGTGAGTATGTGCCCAATATATATCGTGAGGCGTTCCCAAATTCACTACCACTAAGGATGGTGTTCTTCCCCTTATCAAGCTTATTAGCTCTGGATTTTTTAAATCTTTTAATATGTTTTCTCTTTCCCAATCTCTTATATCCCATTTGCTATGTAAAAATTCTGTTTCTGAACATGGTAGGTCTCTCCACCCTATCCTAAAAAAACTTTTAGTACAAGTATTATAGATTCTTATACGTTCGGAGTATGAAATTTCTCCATCATAAATCTTTATTGTTTCTTTTGCTGTTTTCATGTGAATAGTCTAACCCCCATACTAATCCAAAAAATTCGAATACTTTTAAAGTCATCCAAGCTGTATCTATTTCCCACCACTTGTGTCCTAGCTTACAACTTTTAGGATAAGCATGATGATTATTATGCCAACCTGTGCCATGAGCAATAATAGCAGTTATAAAGTTATTTGTACTTCTATCTGGAGTGTTATAATTTCTATAACTAAAAGGTAATATTTTTGTATGTGCTAGTGATGCTGTTATCCAAGTAGCATGCATTGATAACATTCCTGCTACAAAAAACTGACATATTAAAGTTTGAAATCCGTTTGTTCCGAATTCAGGTCCAAATTTCTCACCAAGATAATACCACATCGGGGCTTGTAGCATAAAAAACGGTGTAAAGTATTTACTTAACCATACTAATTCTGGAAATTTCATCCAATGTCTAACATTAAATAAATGATAACCGTGGTCAAATGCACTAAGCTGCCAAGTCATGTGACTATGCCAAAAGCCCCCACCTGCATCCTCATGAGGAGTATGTGGGTCTCCATATTTATCAGCATACTTGTGGTGATCAATGTGTCTAGCCGCCCACCATAATACCCCACCTTGACCACCGCATGTTGCTGCTACTGCCATTATAAATTGAAATATTCTGCCCATTTTAAAATTTTTATGGGATAAATAATGATGGTTAAATAGGCATATACTAACCCCTTTGAACCACCATTGGAGAAGTCCTAGCCACCATTGAACCTCTACTGCTCCTGTATAGAATACCAGTAAAGCCCCTAAGTGCATAAAAATGTGAAAACCTAAAACAGAGTATTTAGTCATAAAATTCTGGTAAATCCACTTCTAAGTTCATAAGAATAGATAATTTTTCTTCGTTACTTTTTATTTGTTTATCTAAATATTTTACTAAAGCAAAGTATTCATCTGTTTCTAAGTGTTGAAAGTTCATAGCTGTTATCTTATCTCTATGTAACTCTTTTAATCTAGTATAAAGTGCTTTTGTTGATGGAGAAGTAGCTTCATCCTCTTTTTGTAAATAATAATACCATTCCTTATAGACTTCATTCATAACCTATCTCCCTAAACATATCATATCTATATGTTTCTTTGTCGTATTTCCAACTTGTGTACTTTCCATTTCTATCTACATAATGCAAAAACATTTGACTATGCCAAAATCCCTCAAAAGGTATAGGTCTACCATGATCTACTTCGCAACCTTTATATATAACAATATCTCCTGGTGACATTTTAAAATATTCTCCATTTGCATAAAAAAGTGAAGGATTTTCATCATATCCCAAACATATTGTTACACTAATTTCTGCCGCTGGTCTATCTTTATGTGTATGTAAAACATCTTTTCCTTTATAAACTCTATAAAATCCATGAGTTGGGTATAGTTTTCGTCCAGTAAACTTCTCCATATGAGGAGCCATATAGTGTAGCATAGATTCTATTAAACAATCCTCCGAGCCAAAATGAGTTTCCGGCATTGTTACGTTACCATACTTTGGTTTATCTCTCCTTGTAAACCTAGTGTAGTTACACAATACTTGTACAAGATCTTTAGGTATAAAATTTTTTATTAATAAATACCCTTGATCTTCAAATTCTTCTTTAATTAAAGCTGTTTCCACTAACCCACCCTATGATGGCAAATCTATTTCCACCTGTTATTTCTTCTACTATGTGCATTAAATACGATGGAAAAACTATCAAAGATCCTTTTACTAAATGCGTAGCTTGGAAGTGATTTCCACCATGGTACATTTTTAAATCTCCACCTTCAAATTCATCATTTAAAAGTATTATAAATGTTAATTTTCTATAACATGTTAATGGTCTATTGCCTATATCCATGTGCCAATTATAGTGACCAAAAGGAGCATTATACTCTAATAAAGTTGGTTTTTCTAAATATCCTTCAAGATCAAATTTCCAGTGTCTAGTATTTAAACGCTGTACGGTTGACCATACTTTATCTCCTATCCAATCAAAATCACAATCCATTACATAGGTAATTACACTTCTTTGATCTTTGTCTATAGTTTGTACATTATCAGAATCATAAACTCTTCCGTCCTCTGGTATCCAATACTCTCTAGCTTTAACTATTTTATCACACTCTTCATTACTTAAGTAATTATTAATTACTGTCCAGTAATGTAATTTTTCACAAGTATTAGAAATTTCAGAATTGTTCCATTTTCCATCATACCAAACTTTCATGACGCTCCTTCTTCAAAAATAGTCCATAGAGCTATTAAAAACCCTACTACTAACAGTCCTTTTAGAATCATACCATCATAAGGTATTGTTTCATGAACAATTTGGGGGATTTGTTTGTGTTGTAGCATATCTCTCTCTCAATTTGTTTCGATTTTTATACATTAAATCCTCTGGATGGATATCTAACTCCATACAAGCAGCGAATACATAGTATAAAACATCTCCTAGTTCTTCTTCCAAAAATTTTTGTGGAAAACTTCTTCCATCATTATAATATCTCCATTTTTTATACTCATCTAATAGTTCTCCTGACTCGGAACTAATACCTATTAGGGCATGAGCTAATCCGCCCATGGTTTCAACGTGCATGTTTGTGCCCATTTGGTTCAAAGCTCTAGCATCTCCTTTCCAGGTGCTTTTTACCGACTCCATAAAATCACTAATTTCCACATTATTCTCCTTTTAAAAATCTTATTACATACTCTCTTTTTTGATTTTTTCTATTTGTTCTTATAATTTGAATTTTTTGAGGGTATATTTTCTGCAATTTCTTTAATCCAGGTGCGCCTACTCGACTATTGGAACCAAACTTCTCTTCTAGTTTTCTAGATAAAGCATCTATAGGCATTTCTGTCCCCTGATGATCATACCATATATTTTCTATTAAATGAAATTCCCATGGTTTTAATGATGCTTCCCTAATTTCCTCTGTTAGTTGGGTTTTCAAAGGTGATGCCATACGTTTTACATCAACAACCCTGTTCATTAAAAAGTTTCCTAATTTTTCTATAAATTTTGGATTAAAGATATCGTCAATTGTATAACCGCTAACCGACTCCCAATAACTAGGCGTTAACTTAGTTTTAGTCAAAGAAACTATAGAAAATCTCCTATCATCTGCAGTCAACCTCAAAGCATCCTCATTATTTGTTGATAGGTATAAGTTCCCATAATTTTTAATACTCACTGCATCCACAAATTTTGCCTCTATTTCTATAGTTTCATCTATATAACTTTTTAATTTATTTTCGTCGTGTATAGTTTTTACTTCTACCTCATTAATATATATTATTATTTTATTTAGTAATTGCTTATTAAAAGTTCCTGATATTGCTTTTTGTGTAGTCAAACTGCAGTTTTCTTTTCCCACTAACTTCTCCATAATTTGACCTAATATTCCTTTACCTATACCCTGTTGTCCTATAGTTGTCAAGATGCAAAAGTTTCTTTTATCAGGTTGGAGTGCCATAGCTAACCAGTCTAATATGTATTCGTATGATTCTTGATCATTGTCTACTAAATGATTTAAAAATTTATCGTATATTTCTGGTAACTTAGACTCTGGAAATGTGAGGTTCTCTTTAAAAAACTTCTTTCCTATCCATGTAGGCGGAGTGTAGGTGTTAAAAATCCACCAACCGTTTTTGCCTTTTTGCATTTTGATATTATCATATGGGTCCCACATCATATTGCAATGATGGACTTTTCCATCTAATTCACTTTTACTTAAGATTCTTTCTAAAGATGATTTGGAATGTACCCATTGAGTATTAGACGCTGGTGAAAAAAGTACATACTCCGTACCTTTTCCTTGACCGTCCATAAGGACTTTACATTTTCGTACTCTTTGCCTTAGATAGTAATTTGGATGTTCTTCTGTAATATCATTACATAAGTTATCTATCATTTCAATTTCTTCATCGGTTAAAGGATGAACTGTATTTTTAGAATTAAAATCTTGAGTTATAGCATAGAAAATTTCTTTAACATTTGCATTTTTTAGAATTAAATCCGCTATTTTTTTTTCAAATACTTTTATTGGAAGTCTATTCATCGTCTGTATACCCTTCACCTAGTTTATAATATCTATGTTGTCCTAATGGATTTTTAAGATCATCATAGTAACAAAACGGTTTAGTCATTACTGCAGCCACATATTTCTCTATTCTTAAAGCCCTGACTACACTATGCGCCCATTCATATCCGCCCTTAGACCAAACTATAACATCAATGCCCCTTGCACCATGTCTTTTTAATTCTTCTAAATTACCTTTGTTTATAACCATGTGATTTAAATGTCCGTTACATTCTATTGCCACATTATCCCCTGGTAAAGATTCATCCCACATTACAAGAGTATCGTCAACGTCAAAGAATACTGTTGGTTTAAAAAATAATTGTACCCAATCATCTGCCATTATTCCCCCTTTTTAGAAAATGCATCATGAACCCCTTTTTCAGGGTCACTTCTATAACCTTTTTTATCGAGCCACGGAAAAGTATATTCATGCAATATTGAGAGCCATACTTCTTTAGTAACATCCGTAGAATCAATTGCCCATAAAGTTAATTTAAATATTTTCGTATAGTTACCTTGAGGTCTTGACCATCTCGGATATCTGACTTCTCTTCTTAATCCCTCTGGACAAAGGTCCCAAAACTTTTCAATACTATCTGCCGAGCATTCTGGTGGAGCTATAACTGTTTTTCTAGTAGTTATTAAAGGACATTTTGAAATTAAAGAATTAAAATCAGAATCATTCATTTCCTTTCCAATATGAATTAATTCTTGTTTTTTACCTTGTCTTAAACTATTTGGAAATCTACTTAACCTAGCCGGATCTTTAGTAGAATTATCAACTTCCCATTTACTATGCCCAAAAACTTCTTGGGCTTTTGAATTTAAAAACGCTGCTATTCTTTGGTGTAGTATTTTATATCGACTTATTCCCTCTGGAGTATGAGCACCTTCTATTGGTTTTTCTAAACTTAGAATTGCATGATAACTTTTATTTCCACTATAAACTATTCCAGTCCAGGCAACGCCACAACTTTTTAAAAATTTTAATTGTTTATCTAATGGCATATCGTCAAACTCAAATAAAAAGTTTTTAAGCTTGGTCACGTTCATTGCTGCCCGACTGCCTGGCTTGCCTATTTGGTCACTTCTAAAATCTAGACTAGAATGAATAGGATTTATTGTGTAATAATGTGGGTTTTCGTAGTTGTGCAAAACATTTCCCATTAATTCTGGTAACTTGCAATACTTATCACCTGCAACAATCCAATCATCTCCTGAAAATAGTTTTGAAAATAATTCTTTTTCGTTCATATTTCCCCCTTGGTCACATGGTCAGCTTTTATTTCTTAGTCAATACGTATGTATATTATATTATATTTTTTTTTTAAAATTGTAAAGACCAAAAGACCATTCCAGTATTTTTTCGTAACATAGTGAAATTATTATCTAACATGGTATTCACAAACCTTGGACCAAAAAAAGACCAGTCCTTAATCATTATAAATTTTCTTTAGTTGGGATAAAAGGGATTCTAACTCCTTGAGTTCGGTCTTACCCATGCCGATCTCTTCATTAGGAACCCAATTTTGGAATTTTCGGATTACAAGCCCAATACTATTTATTTTCTGCAGCCTTTTCAAGCTTTTCAACAGCATCTTTAAGGTCAAGGACTTCTCCGGTTAAGGTCTGGATTTCTTTTTCCATGTCTTTTAGTTGTTTAGTTACTTTTGCGTGTTCTTGTAATATCATTTTCATATTAAACATTTAAAACCCCTTTTGGTGTTCTTCCCTTTGTTTGTACAGAAGAGAAGAAAAAATCACAAATCTCATAACCGTTTTCTTTTGCCCGTTTTATTCTGTTTTCTCTCTCTGCTTCTGCTTCTTCCAAACTTTCGAAATGAGCATAAAAACCAATTTCATCCTCTATTGACCAAATTGTTCTTTGTATTGCGTCTTGAGCTTCTTCCACGTTTACATCATTACCTTGTAACCACTCTACAGCCTCATAAAGATTTCTCATAGTTGTAACAGTTTTCATTTTGCTTCTAAGTTGTCTCTCTCTAAAAATCATAATTACCTCCTAAAGGTCTGATAAGTTATATCTGCGACTACCAAATGTCGCTCTTTGGTTTTCTAGCATTGCGTTTTCATCATCGGGTGATCTACCATCAATACCCAATACTTCTTTTATCAATTTAATTTCTGAAAGTATTGATCTTGATAACATTTCTAAGGATTCTAGTTTGTCGTTTAGTTCTTCTAAGTTCTTTGCGCTCATTTCCAATCCTACTCCTTTTCTATCATTATTGATTTCAATGTGGCTTGTGCCACGGTTTGCCCTTTTTCGTTTTCTATTCTACACTCAAAAATCCCTAAAGGGTTTCTAACTTTAACATATTTAGTGAATATGGTCAATGTTTCATTTACCCCTACTGGCAATTTAAATCTGGTATTCTCAACACCGATCAACGCCGTACCTAGTTTTTTAAACTCTTCATAGGTCCATTTTCGCCTCATGGTAAACGAACATGCTTGTGCCATCATTTCTATCTGAATAACTCCTGGCAATGTTGGGTTGTCTGGAAAATGTCCCTTGAAGAAATCCAAATTCTCGTCTGTGTAAAATGTACACATTACCTCAGAACCCAATAAATCTTTTGGAGTTATATCCTTTCGTTTCTTTTTTAAAGTTGGAAATTTTAATTCTAGAACCTTATCTATAAATTGAAAAGGTTTCTTTTGTGGCAACCACCGATCAACATCGGTTTCAATCATGTATGTTATCATTTCTATCCTCATTAAATTCGATGTCCTTTCTATACATAAAATCAGACAACCACCCAAAAACAAACCCTATTGAAAATCCCATGATTATACTCATTATAATTTCCATCATTACCATATCCTTATCAGTATTATTAAGAGTAATACATTAACTCCTATTAACCCAATAGTCAATAAAGCATGGTAAAAAACCCATCGGGCTTCATACTGGGTTTGTCTATCTATATCAACTTTTGTTAGGTTCTCTTTCAAATTCATTTTCATCCTTTATATTTGGCGGAAAAGTATGGCTAACATCATCATTTTTTTCTTCTTCTCTTGAGTTATAATTAAAATGGAATATCATCTGCGCTAAAGTCTTTACAACCGTCTGGATTAACGTAGCTGTCAAACTTTTCTTTTTCCGAAATTCTGTTCTCTTTGTCTGTGTTTCCATTTTCTAAATCCTTTTTGCATTGCTCTAAAAACTGTTCTTCTAACCAATCCTCGTGGTCAAAAGATAGGTGCTCTCTAAAGTCTAGTAAGTATAAAACTTTGCTCATTTTTTACTCCTTTTAAAGGTCCCTAAAATCTCAGATCTTTTTGTAGGTAATTTTTCACCTGTTATAGGGTCAATGCCTTTGTCGTAGTATTCAGTTCTAACTATATGGTCTATGTACTCTTCTATTTGTTCTTGATGATCTGAATTAGCTAAACCCAAAAAGTCCCACATTTGTAAAATTTTTTTATTAATTTCATCTTTGCTCATTGCGTCCTCCTAATACTTTCGAAGTAAGCCTTTCTTTCATGGTATTTTTCTTTTGTCAATCTTGTTAGATGCCAGTTTCCACATTTAGTACACTGATATATGTTTAAATTACTTCCTTCATTTAGTTTTAATTTAAACTGAAACGCTTTTCTTCTTGACTTAAATTTAATCTTATCCCCACCAAGTAGTTGACAATATTCATTTTTTCTATGATTATTCTTGTTTTTTTCTTTTGCCCAATCGCTTGCTTTTAACCTATTCTTTCTTCTAAATAAGTGTTTTCTCATAACTTTTTACTCCAGACTAACCTTTTCCTTCCTATGCTTTGCCAATGTTCTTTTATTACATCATAATGAGAATCTAGTTTTAACTTAGCAACTATTCTAGCTTTATGGGTTGAAACCGTTTTAGGACTTATCCCCATATCATGGGCTATCTGTTTTACCAAAAACCCTTTTATCCAAAGTTCATAAACCTTTTGTTGTTGTTCGCTTAGTTTCACCATGTTTTGCCCCCTGTATTCTTGTCAGTATTTTATAATAAAACCATTGTTGGGTCATGTTATTTTCCTAATGTTGTAATATTTATAACTAAATTTGGCGTAGCAATTGTAGCGTCTTTTTGTGGAGTCTTGTCTTGGTATATTAAAAGAGTGTTACCATTAGCTTTACAAATAAGCTGATAACTTTTCCCCTTAACTAAGTTAGTACATGTAAAGCCTTGACCAAGGCTAAAACTCGCTGCACTATCATGGTTAGTTGGCATAAACCAAGTGCTACCCCCGAACTTAGTCCTTGCCTCTATTTGTATTGTTGATGCCTGTAATGCGCCGCCCATTAATAGGGCGACGACGAAAAGTAATTTTTTCATTAATGATTCCTCCAAAAAGTATTTTGTTGAGCACCTTTTCTTGTCTTATAAGCTTTAACTAAAAAAGGTTGCTGTGTTTTAAAACGTCTAAACGTCCCAAATTTAAAACCCTCTCCAAGTCTTTGAAGAATCTTATCTCTTTTACACTCATCGGTTATAATATCTTTCATTTGCTCTAAATCTGCAGTAAAAAACGTATTACTATCAGGTGTAGAATACCAATGAGAGTCAAGTTCCATAGCTCTTTTCTTTTGTAGCCTTTTAAATTCTGCGTGGTTGCCCATTGATTTACTCAAAAGTTCTGACAATTCTTTTTTCTCTTCGATGTTAATCTCACCGTTTTTCATTGTAATCATATTAAATTTAATCATACTACCCCCTAACTTTTACTTTTTTAAATTCCATTGTTGGATTTAACTCTCTTAGTTCTAATAATACCTTATAAGCCTCGTCGTGGTCAAGTAAAGATGCGTGTATTAAATTAATTACAGGCTTGCAATTAAAAAGGTCCATCGGTCTAAACTTTTTCATCTCTTTAGTTTTAACATAAATATTGTATAAATTCATTTTGCCCCCTTAATCGTATCTGTTTAACCATAAATAAAAATAAAGCTCTTCTCCTTCTTCTTCTTCTTCGTAGTTATCACCAGCCATGGCAGAAATACCATTATTTTCCCCTGGAAAAGTTTCTTCCTTATTTTCTAGGTTTTCTGACTGTTCTTCTTCCATCTTTTCCTCCGAACGCTTTATTAATTAACTTAATCTTTTTATCTCTTTTTCTTTTTTCTTCACTAATTACTGGATTTAAAATTTTATAAGTCCAAAAATTTTTCATATTGGTTTACCCCCTCTGCAGTCTATAACCGTTTTTATTTGTTTGCCTTGATCGGTGTCTATAATTATTACTAAAGTATAACACCCATTATTGAGTTTAACCCCACCATCATCAAATTTCAGCTCTTGAGTGTTGCCTATCTTAGATGCTCCAATACAGAGCACTAACAAAACAATTAAGTCCCTAAGTATTTTCATTATGCTACCTCTACTTTTGGAAGTAAGTGCTTATAAGGGAATTCAACGTAAATAAAAGTTTCCTTTTCATCGGACTTCTCACGGTTAGGAAACTGAATAACATTATCAATTAAATTTCCAGAGTTAATTAATATTTTTGTTGTATTTTCC
>MDTE01016186.1_pt1 | contig 17225 bp, 17 predicted proteins | sample 811231 | NCBI WGS metagenome assembly MDTE01 (sample SAMN05326651, study PRJNA326480) | marine metagenome | isolation source: seawater | place: Indian Ocean: Red Sea | collected 2010
GCACTGAGACCATCCACACCAAGGATGTATGAAGAGCGCAGGGCATCAATCGGAATCCAGTTTTTAACGTAATCGACCATCTGGACACCACCAGATTCTTGGTCGTATCCAAAGAAAACAATCGTGGTCAAGAAAAACGTTACCACAGTAGCGCCAATCGAAATCCAGCGAATCTGTTGGTCAGCATTAGAACCGCGAGCGAACGCCGCAACAATTAAAGCGACAGCCGCAGGCAAAAAGACTGTAAGTGTTAGCAAACCTTCAAACAAGGTTCACCTCAATTGACATGCTCCGGACATATACGATTGTTACCGAACTAATTATCACTTGCTTTATCAGCCCCATAATATGAACGCTGCAATCACCGCGATCACACCGACGACCATGGCAATTGCATAAGTCTGTGTTTGACCGTTTTGAACGAGTACACCACTCTTGCCAATTCGGCTAACCCAATTAGAAAGATGAACGTTTGCATTGTCGATCCAGTGTTCATCAAACCATCTGAACGCCTCAGCAATGTATTTATAAAATCCCCTACGAACTAATACGTTCTCGTACAACTCATCAAAATAATATTTACGAAACATCATGTTGTATAAAGGCTGAAATCTAGATCCCATTTTTTCAGGTGATATTGATCCCTTTATGTACATCAAATAGGCGAGACCAATACCAGTGAGCGCCAAAACAGTGGAAATACCTGCAACAAGAAAATTGAATTTTGGAGCTGCGCCTGCTTCATAAGCCGCCTTATGCCCATGCCCCTCGACATCCGGAGGAAATACTTCATGATTTTCAACCGTAATGTAATGAGCAAATGCATGTTTATCGATCGCTGCAACATCAACAACTGGATTCGAGAAAAAACCTATTCCGATAGCAAGCACTGCCAACAGCATGATGGGTGCAACCATCAACCACGGAGATTCGCCAAAATGAGAGTGAGAGTTACCAACAGGCTTAGGCAATCCATTCTCTTCAGCGTCATGCTCTTCCTTTTCGCCTCCTCCTTTCCATTCACCATGGAAAGTCAAAAAGATAGCTCGGAACATATAAAAAGCCGTCATTAGTGCAGCGATCAAGCCAAGTAAGAGTACGATGTTGCCAGTTGTGCCTCCTGCTTTCGCAGCGTGAGCCAGAATTTCGTCCTTAGACCAGAAACCTGACAACGGAAAAAGACCGGCCAGGCTCAAACTTGCTATGACCATACCCCAGTAAGTACGGGGCATGTGAACCTTAAGTCCGCCCATGTATTTCATATTAAACGTCCCGGAAGCGTGATGGACCGAACCCGCTCCAAGAAACAAAGCAGCCTTGAAGAAAGCGTGTGTAAACAAGTGAAAAATCGCGGGAGCGTAGGCACCAATACCGAGTGCCAGCATCATATAGCCAAGCTGACTCACTGTTGAGTACGCCAAAACTCGCTTTATATCGTTAGCAACTAACCCCATAGTCGCCGCAAATACAGCTGTGAACGCACCAATAAGTGCAACCAGATCCATCACATTAGAATGCTGAAAGAGCGGAAAGAAACGAGCGACCAAGAATACTCCCGCAGTGACCATTGTCGCTGAGTGAATCAATGCAGAAACCGAAGTAGGTCCTTCCATCGCATCAGGAAGCCAATTGTGCAAAGGAAACTGCGCCGACTTGCCAATTGCACCTGCCAACAAACCAAGCGACACCCATGTAGCCACAGAAGCTACAATCGCACCATTTCCTATGGCTGTGTACAACGTAGGTATGTCCATGTAACTCGGGTCTTGCGAGTATAGGTACAAAATTCCCAGTAGAAAGCCAAAATCCCCAAATCGCGTCATAAGGAAAGCTTTCTTTGCCGCCGCTGCTGCGCTTGGACGATCCATCCAGAACCCAATCAAAAGGTAAGAAGAAACACCTACCAATTCCCAGAAGACAAATACCTGTATCAGGTTACGGGAGAGCACTAGTCCCAGCATCGATGCGGTAAATAATGCCATGTAAGTAAAATACCGGGTGTAACTCTTATCACCATGCATATACGCCTGCCCATATATCTGTACAAGCAAACTGACTCCGCTCACGACAACAAGCATGATGGTGGTCAATTGATCAATCAGTAAGCCAAACTTTAGATTTAACCCAGCGGCAATCCATTCGTGTGATTCGACATGTATAGGACCATCTGTCATCACAGTTCCCAAAGTCATCAACGACAATATGAAAGAACCCGCTATAGCTGCGATTGTAATATGACCTGAGTACCGAACATTAGGCCCAAGGATAACGCGCACGACCACACCGTTCACCAACATTGCAGCGATGGGAAGAGCAATTATGAGCCAGGCGAGACCTTCAGTTATCAATGTGTTTCCTATTACAACTTTCTAAGAATTTCATCAGCCACATGTTCCCTACCCTTTGGGACCATCACTCGGAAAGAACAATGTTCCGACCAATCAAGAATGTCATCAGCCGGAATGATATTTGTTGGCAAACCTTCTCCTTCAAGAAGGTCTTTCCACATCTGAGCCATCATCAAATTTGGTGTTTTCTTGTAATCAACCCACATATCTAGTTTTTCATTTCTGCTGCGTCGGTAATCTCAACGGATTCGGAAGACCGATACATGGCAAATACTAGCGCAAAAGCAAGAGCTGCTTCACCAGCTGCCACTGCTGTCACAAAAATAGCGAATGCGTGCCCTGTCAAAGCCGACCGAATTGCTTCGGCGGTTAATGGATCGCCGTTCAATAGTTCAGCGGCAGGTATAAAGCGACTGAATGCAACAGCTGCGATTATTACTCCGTTAAACATCAATTCAAGGGACATGATCACAGTAACAAGACTGCGGCGTGAGACCACACCATAGGCGCCAATCGCAAAAAGAGCGCCGGAGACCATAAGTACGTTCTCTATGGTCATGCGGAAGCGTCTCCTTTCTTTGTTTCGCTTGGAGATTGAGGATTTCGCATTAGCAATAGACCGCCAATCAACGCAGCAACAAGAAGCAGACCAATGATCTGGAAAGCAAGAATATATTCTCGTATTAGGAGTACCCCAAGTCCGCCAGTGCTATCGACCAAAACACCAGAATTTTCGTAAACGGCAATACCTTCATCGACCACAGGCAAAGCATCAATACCTACCACTTCACCGTTACCCAACTCAATATAGCCTTCAGTCATCGCTTCTAAAGCCAAAGGATTTGTAATGTCATCCATTGATGCCCATTTTGTGTTCTGTGCGGTAAAAGCGAGCGAAGCAAATATCAATACAGCTACGATTACAGCCACTGCCCGACCCTGAGACGGTCGACTGCCTGAGGCAATATCCTGGATAAACATCACAGCGAATGCCATCAAAACAGATATTGCGCCAACGTAAACAAGAATCTGTACCACGCCGACAAACTCAGCACTCAAAATAAAATACAACACACCTACCATCAAAAACGTACCTGCCAGAGCTATGGCTGCTCTGAATACGTCTTCTTGACTTACAACAATTAGAGACAAAGCCAGCATCGCCGCAGAAACCAGCCAAAAAGCCACGGTGGTTAGTGTTGAAACCTCCATCATCGTTCGTCAACCCACTTTCGTTTCAGGTCTTCATCGGATGGACGCTCATGCCGACCGGCGTTATGGTAATCGTCTATAGTTTCAGCGAAAGGATCAAACCCATTGTCCTCAAATTGGGGACGGTAAAAACCACTTGGGCGTTTGGGCGCTTCAAAAAGTTCTTCCTTAGTAATAATAAGTTCATCTCGAACGTATTTCGAACGCTCGAATTTAGTTCCCATGTGCAAAGCGTCATATGGACACGCTTCAACGCAGAGCCCACAGAACATACATCTTCCGACATCGATATCGAAGACATCGAGTTTATAGCTCTCTCCCTCTTGCGCATCGATCTTACCTGGAACACTAACAATCTCGATAATTCCCAACGGGCAATACTTTGCGCAACTTGCACAAACGGTACACCGGTCTTCAAAAAATGTGAATTCATTTCCTCGAAAACGCGAAGACTGTTTTACAGCAACAGGGACTGTCGCCAGACCTACAATGGCTTTAATCGAGTCAACTGGCCGCTGGAATAAAAATTTCACAGGATTCATACCGGCATACTGGGCAGCACCAATCAATCCAACATGCCTATCAGGGTACTGCTCAGTAACAGGAGAGCGCACGAAATTCTTCATCGTTATCAGAAAGCCACGAGGCAATCCAAGGCCAATCATTTAGTCGCCTCCATTCCGTACTGTATTCGTATACGAGTCCTCAGTAAGAGCTGATGAAGCAGGAATCGCATCAGTCGCAACCGGATATGAAATAGCGTCAGGATCAGGTTTAGGTTGCTTGTAAGGCGCTGTCCCAAGGAGTTTACTAACAGCCCAAATCGAAATAATGGCGACGGGCCAATTAATTGCAGCCATGAACCAGAGTTCAGTTGTTGATGGTTGTGGCCATATCGCTATAAGTATTGCGGTGACGATTATGTTTATCATCGTCAGTTCAAAAAGTCCCTTCCAGGCAAACTTAAGAACCTGATCGACCCGTAGACGAGGCAGTGTCATTCTGAACCAGATGATCACGAACAAGACCAGAATCAGCTTTGCACCAAACCAAAAATGAGAAGGAATCGGATCAAAGCCCTTCCAGCCACTAAGAAAAAGAGTTGTGACTATAGCCGCTGTGCTAATCTCAGCCATGAATTCAGCCAGAAAGAAAAGCCCAAATTTCATACTGGCGTAGTCATTCAGATACCCGGCGGCAAGCTCAGATTCAGCTTCAGTCAAATCGAACGGAGCTCTTGCCATTTCAGCCATAGCTGCAATAAAAAACACAAAGAATGCCAGCGGTTGAACGATAATAAACGGTATGCCCTGCGCCTCAATGATGTCACCGAGCGACATTGACCCAGCAAGCATTATCACACCAACCAAAGCTAACGCCATAGGTATTTCATAACTTATGAGCAGGGCCACAGAACGCAACGCCGACAAAATAGCTATACGGTTTGCAGATGACCAAGCAGCGGTCATCACAGAAAGTGTAGTCAACGAAGTAATCGCCATAATGAACAAAATGCCGACATTAAGATCTGCAACATAAGTTCCAACGCCAAAAGGAATTACCGAAAATACAGTTAATGCCGGTGCAGCGATCAAAATTGGAGCGAGATTGAACAGGATTTTGTCTGCTTCAGCAGGTACAAGATCTTCCTTGAACATCGTCTTTATCGCATCTGCTACTGAAGTTAATGTTCCAAAAGGCCCCCACCTGTTTGGTCCAGTTCGTGATTGGAATCGACCAAATAGCCGTCTCTCACCCCAAATCAGAACAATTACACCACCCAAGACAGCATTTACAACAAGAAAAATAATTATCGCTGCAGAAATAAGAAAAGCCAGCCACTCCATCCCGCCTGGAAGAATTCCAGAAGAATATTCTCGTAATTGGCAGCTTGAGCTATCGCCTGCAAGCACACAGTAAATGTTTCTCCAAAGTGAGTTGTCCAGAAGAGCGCTAGGCATTAGCGGTCCACCTCACCCATGTTCAAATCAACACTGCCAAATGTGACAAACAAATCTCCGAACTGACCACCAATCAGCATGTCGCGGAGTAGTGTGAGATTTATCAACGAAGAAGACCGTACGTGCATCCTATAAGGAGCTATACCACCATCACTGACAAGATAGAAGCCAAGCTCACCTTTTGAACCCTCTATCGCAGCATACGCATCACCTGCAGGAGGTCGAATTAAGCGTGGTACGTCATCGAATGACGGCCGAACCGGGCCCGGCTCAATTTGCTCGACGCACTGGCGAATTATTGCAACGCTTTCACGGGCTTCTTGAACTCGAACCCAGTAACGGGCGTAATTATCAGATCCAGTGTGTAGCTTTCGGTCAAATGAAATTCGATCATAGAAATCATAGGGTGCTCGATGACGCAAGTCCCAATCCACCCCGCTTGCACGCAACATTGGCCCCGTGATAGAAGCGTTGACAAGTAACTCTTGAGGCAGAACAGCTGTACCTTTAGTTCGTGAGAAAACGATTTCGTTACCACTAAGGTAGGTTTCAAGATCGTCGATAGTACGAATGATGTCATCAAGAGTACGGTCTAAAGCAGGCCAAAATTCATTCGGTGCATCCATGAAAACCCCACCGGGTCTCAAATACGAGTTTGTTATTCGTGCACCGCAAAGCATTTCAAACAAGTCAAGAATGTTCTCTCGCTCTCTCATAGAGTAAATGAGTGGAGTCCCTAATGCACCTAGATCCTGCAAAAGAAATCCTGTCGCTACCAAATGGCTTGCAATCCTCTGCAATTCACCAGCAATCATGCGAAGCCAGACACCTCTAGGTGACGGTTGAATTCCTGCTAACTTTTCAACCGCAAGGATATATGCCTGATTATTCAACATCGAAGACACATAATCCATACGGTCGGTCAACGTAACTATTTGCGTATACGTGCGCTCTTCAGCAAGTTTTTCAGAACCTCGGTGGAGGTAGCCAAATACTGGCTCAACATCAACAATTTCCTCGCCATCGAACATAACGCGCATTCGAAAAACACCATGTGTCGAAGGATGTTGAGGACCAAGGTTTACGGTGACAGGCTGGGTCTTAATCGCCATTATTGCCCATCACCTGTTGAGTTTAAGTCGTCGTCAGGTCTAGTCAAAACTATCGATTGATCATAGGTGACATAATCCTTACGAAGAGGGTGCCCTGGATAACCTTCCCAAAGCATTATCCGCTTGTGATTTGGGTGACCGTCAAAACCAATACCCATTAAATCCCAAACCTCACGCTCCTGGTAATCGGCACCTCTCCATACAGAAACAACGCTCGGAACAGATGCTGATGTTCGACCATGCCCAACCTTTGTTTTAAGAACCGCTGAAGCGTTCATAGGCAGTGAAGTAAGGTGATAAACAACCTCAAAATGATCGATGTAGTCCACAGCGGTCAGACTGCTCAACAGGTCAAATTTAAACTCTGAGCGCTTCTTTAATCCTTCACAAACCACAGACACAGAGCCTGGAAAAATCCATACATCACCACCCTCAGCTGATTCAACAGAGCCTGGTGCAAAAGATTCAATGGCCTCGGCAAGAGCCTTACCACTCCAAGGTGTGGTCATTCTTGCCCAGCCGCCTGTCCGGTAAGACTGTATAGACGAATCTTGTCATGTAATTGCATGATTCCGTAAAGCAACGCATCCGGTCGAGGTGGGCACCCCGGCACATAAACGTCAACCGGCATGATGTGGTTAACACCAGGGACAACGGAGTAACTCTGGTAGTAAGGCCCGCCAGAAGTCGCACATACCCCCATTGAAATTACCCAACGCGGTTCAGCCATCTGATCATATAGGCGGCGAAGAGGTACAGCCATTTTCCATGTAAGCGTTCCCGCTACTATCAAAAGATCTGCCTGTCGAGGCGAGGCACGGAGGGCTTCCATACCAAATCTAGCCAAATCAAAACGTGCCATGGCTGCACTGATCATTTCAAAAGAACAGCAGGCAAGACCAGACTGCAGTGGGAAAACTGATGACTTACGCGCCCAATTAAGAAGATAATCAACCGAACTTACAATGACGCTTCGACTCAATTCATCAGGTACGTCTAGTACCGGATCAGGGAACGGCTCAAGATGGGTCGACTTCATACGATTTACCGTCGCACCCTCTGTACGATCCATATCAAGAGTTATCGACTGCAAAGAGCCACGAGGATCTGCTCCCGGAGGCGTACCGTATGGATCTATCAACTTTGGACCGGTCATTCGTTTGTTACCCATTCCAAAGCTTGTTTCCTCCACGCGTAGGCATAACCAAAGGTCACAACAATAAGAAACACAATTACTGCTCCTAAAGCAGCAAACCCAAACTGTTGCGACATCACGCCATATTTGACAGCCCAAGGAAACAGAAAAATCGTTTCAACATCAAATACGACAAACAATAGAGCGTAATAGTAGTAGCGGAAGTTAAACCGCGCAGGGCGATCACTAAAAGGTGGCATTCCGCCCTCGTACGCGCTCTCCTTGACCTGACTAGGCCTAGAAGGCCGTATCTTAACGAACTGGCCTAAATAGCTCATTGTCATCATCCCAATAGGGACTGAAATCGCCGCTAGGGCGAAGATCAAGAGCAATGCGTACTGACTGAAATAATCCTCGAACATCAATTACCAAATACTAGTAAACAAATACGGGATAAAGGACTGATAAAAAACCGTCTTGGAGGATAGCAGTCACCCCTTTTGCCATCAAGTGAAAAATTGAACAATCCGCATACTTCGTACCCATATAACTGTGAGCGCTATACCCACCCCACTTCGTAACGCGATAAAAAGACTATTGAAAAACTATTACCCCCCTGCCATCTTCGCCGCGTTCCAGCGCTTCATAAGCCTCATTAATTTCTTCTAGCTTATATCGTCGGGTAACCATTCCCCCTACATCTATCCTGCCCTGCAGATAAAACTCAAGGAGTTTACCGAATGTTTCCTGAGGGCTAGCCGAACCATAGTAACTTCCAACTAGTGTTTTTTGATTACGAACCAGGTCAATCATAGGAATTTCGGCCCCCATACCATCCGGAGCTAATCCGACAACAACTGTTGTCCCACCTTTACGTGTCGCTTTATAAGCCTGTTCGGTTGTAATCTTGTGCCCGAAAGTATCAAAGGCGAAATCTACCCCATCGTCAGTGAGAGCCTGAATCGCCTTGACCGGATCCTCTTCTTTAGAGTTGACCACGTGGGTAGCACCGAATTTATATGCAAATTCGAGCTTGTGATCATATATGTCGACTGCAATGATCTTTGAAGCGTTAACCAGTTTGGCCCCCTGGATCGCATTCAGTCCAACGCCACCGGCGCCAACGACTGCAACCGTCATTCCTGCCCTCATACCTGGTTGATTAATTACCCCGCCTACACCTGTAGTAACTGAGCATCCTATGAGTGCTGCAACTTCCATTGGCACATCATCAGGCATTGGATAACACGCCTGCTGGGGCACCACAATCGACTCTCCAAAAACGCCTAATTTAGCGAACTGATGAACTTCGACACCATCAGTTGTATGCAGTCGAAAACCACCATCGTATTGCCTTGTGCCTGTGATTCTGTTTGTGTCACATATATTGGACAGACCTTCTCTGCAAGATCGACAATGACCGCAGTTAGGCACAAATGACAATACGCATCTATCACCGACTTTTACTGATGAAACACCTGGACCAATTGCTTCGATCACACCCGAGCCTTCATGCCCAAGGACTATCGGCATAGGAGTCGGATTATCTCCTGTCATGACGTGGTGATCAGAAGCACAAATGCCCGCTGCTGACATCTTAACTAACACTTCGCCTGTCTTTGGCTCTGATTGATTCAGCTCCAATATAGGCATGGGTTTTTTCGATTCAATCAGGACCGCTGCTCTCAAGTGCTTTCTCCAAACAATATCTGCAAACACCATCGACGTTATGAGATCGATCAAAGACCGTGGATGAAAAATAAATACTAACCTGACGAGAGTAGTTTTCGGATAAAAAACACCTCAGCAAAAAGAAACAAAGGCGTTTTAGATTTTCTCAAGACTTGCAACGATCACAAAACCATTATGAAGGTAGATCTATCATATTAACCACCTTCGCCTTAAGATCCTTGACATCATTTAAGGTCGGGTATCTATCGATTTCCATTTTATCGAACGCTACTTCGCCATTAAGGGTGACCTTAAAAACGCCACCTTGGCCTGGAACCATTGTTATTGATACATGTGATCCTCCAGCAGCAAAAAGTTCGCTTCCCACCCAGAAAGCCACCGAATGGTAGCTTCACGGAACACAGTATTCTATTTTGGCTATAACTTTCGCGGGTATTGCAGCCACTGAATGCCTACAGATCTACAGGAACTAATTTGCACTATTCGGCAAATGCAAGAAACATATGGTGTGTATTTTATTCATCTAGTTGTTTTGTATTACGGCACCAGATTCAATCATGTTGGCCACAGTTGCCTTAAGTTCTTTAACTTCCATTATGTGCGGCGATCGTCCAGATTCTTTTTTGTCCCATAGAACTCGTCCATCCACCGTCACCTTAAAAGCACCGCTATGACCTGGCTTTAGTGAAATCGCTAAAGCGGGACCTGCAGCCTGAAACAATTCACTAACCATGTTGGCCGCAAGGTTAGCGTACCCACATGGAACACAGTATTCTATTTCGGCTTCCATCTTCCAGTGATCAGACATTATTACCTCTTTTTTACTCATAGATTCTGTTCATAGTAATTTAACATCAACTGCTGGCTATACTCGATCGTAATTAGCACAACCACCCAGAGCGTAAATGACATCGTATCAGGCTACTTGTGTTCTGAGTATGAAATACCTGTTTTTTCAGAATACAGTCGAAACCTAAGACCCGTTATGTCGTTCGGGTATACTCAATTACCGATCAAGCATTGTGCATGAAAGGAAAAATCCTAATCGCTGATTCGGTGGTCATCACACAATCTTGGCAGGGGGATCAATTTGCCAGCATTAGTTGAATTACGTCCGGTTGTACGAAACGATGTGAAACGCCTCGCTGAATGGCTCGAAGATGCAGAAGTGGCTGATGCATGGTTCGGCCGATACACCTACGGGGATGCTGCCCATCTTGGTTACGAACCAAAAGACATGGTAAACGCCAATGATGACCAATGGGACGAAGTTTTCCATGACCCCCATCACGAACCACACCGAGATATTTTTTCTATTTACACACTATCTGGCGAGCACATAGGGGAAGGGCAACTTTCAATAGACGAGGCTCTCGGTGATGCACAAATATCAGTACTGATCGGCCAAAAAACGCTTTGGCACCACGGCTACGGAACCTCTAGCGTAATAGCTATGCTAGAACACATTTTTGAGCACTTAGGACTCCACCGAGCATGGGTTGACGTGCCTGAGTACAACACTTCTGCCAGAGCGATGTTTGAGCACATAGGATTTCAACACGAAGGCACACTTCGACAGAGTCGTCCTCATGATGGTGCACGACATAACTCAGTAATTATGGGCATGCTTGTTAATGAATACGCTGCAGCATTCCCAGACGGTGTTCAAAGCCACGTAACGTCTTGGGATGCTCCTATCGTTTAATAAGCCTCGATGTAAGCCCCCTAAAGACCAAGCTCTGGTCCAAGCACATCTAAGTACTTTAACGCTGAGCCAGTATTTAGTAGAACAACTCGCTCGTCCCTGCCGATTTCACCGGAATCTATCATCAACTGTAATGCAGATAATGTCGCACCACCTTCTGGCGCAGGAAATATACCTTCGAATTTAGCCATAGTCCGTACTGAATCAATCATCTGGTCATCGTCAACGGTCAAGGCCGTTCCACCGCTTTCTCGCACCGCTCGAATTACCAGGAAATCACCTACAGCAGCCGGCACCCGCATTCCGGCCGCCAGTGTCGACGGATTCTCGAATGGGTCGGCAAACTCCTGTCCCTTATTGTACGCATTTACAAGTGGGGCACAGCCTTCGGCTTGCACACATATCATCCGAGGACGCTGTGAACCAATCCACCCCAGTTGTTCCATTTCATATAGAGCTTTCCATATACCAACAATCCCAGTACCACCTCCCGTCGGATAAATAATGACATCTGGTACTTCAAAGCCAAGTTGTTCGACAATTTCGTAACCCATAGTTTTTTTGCCTTCAGCTCGATAAGGCTCTTTCAGAGTCGATACGTCGAATCTACCGTATGTTTCTGCGTGCTCACCAGAAATACGCCCAGCATCAGTTATAAATCCGTCTACAAGATTAAGTTTTGCTCCATAAGCTACACACTCGATTTTATTCGCCATAGGAGCATCATTTGGCATATACACGTGAGCTTCCATACCAGCAGCGGCAGCATATGCCGACATTGCACCGGCAGCGTTTCCTGCAGATGGCATTGTCAATTTTGTCTGTCCCAACTCAAATGCCTTGGAAACTGCGGCTGAAAGACCACGCGCTTTAAATGAACCCGTCGGATTAACACCCTCATCTTTAATCAGCAGGTGAGTCATCCCAAGATGTTTTCCAAGACGCTCCGCTATGCTCAAGGGTGTAAATCCTTCACCCAAAGTGAAGATATTGCTACGGTTGTTCACTGGCATAACCTCTCGGTAACGCCACATATTCGCTTCTCTATTAATTAGGGATTCTTTGGTAAGAGTTTGAGACGCCTTTTCAATATCGTATCTAGCTAGAAAAGGTTTACCCGCAGCACTCAATCTGTGCGCATAATTTGGGTCAGCAGTCTCACCAGTTAGTGAACATTCTAGATGGGATAATCGGCTAGTAATGTTTGTGATTTCCGACAATTTGTTCTCCATGCAAACAAAATATGAGGATCAAAACGCAGCAACAGTCTATGGTCCACTAGCAATGATCGAGATACCTTGAATTATCACACCGGGCTCCGTTACCGTGTCAGGGTCGCGCTCAGCCATATTAATTACAACGTCTAATCCGGCTATCACTTGACCAAATATAGAATGGCAATCGACCGAATCATCTGCACAATTCTTCGCAACACCGTTTTCGTCGTATGCATCCAGCCGAGTCACGTTGTCATGAGTAATAAAAAACTGACTACCGTTACTATTGGAACCCGCATTAGCCATCGAAAGCACGCCTGGTCGATTGTGAGAGAGTTTACGACTAAATTCATCGTTAAACTTGTAGCCAGGAGTACCTGTACCATCACCGATGTTGTCGCCTGTTTGCGATGCGAAACCCGGTATTACTCGATGGAATTCTAGGCCATCGTAAAATCCGATACGAGAAAGATTAATAAAGTTCTCTACCGTAAATGGAGCATCATCATCAAAAAGTTCGACTTTAATATCACCCGCATCCGTAGAAATTACAGCGCTGTAACTTAGGGTTGTGTCCAAAGCCCCGACTGGGGCCCTAGCGCTATCTCCAACTTCTAACATTCTAAATTCGCCATCTATCTTTGCAACCGATACGGGATCACCATATCCTTTAGGTCGCCATGACATGCGCGTAGGCATGCGATCCGGAGAAATCACACGACGCAGCCCTGTACCGTCTGAATCAACTATCCACCCATAACCTAAAAGAGCATCAACAGCTATCAGCTCTGAATCATCAGGTGACCAAGCAGCAACAAGGAAACTTAAATTAGAGTCGATAAAAACTGGATTCGATGACCCTAATTCGAGAGTCCCTAAGTCAAGTGCACCATCGTCCTTGGATAATCCAACATGGATACTCTTACCATCGTCTGCCCAGCCAAATCCAACACTACCGTACGGGCCCATTATTTCAGGCTCCGAATTACCACTCGGGTCTACTAAAACTACACGTACTAATCCAGACCCGGAGTTAACAGATGTTAAAATTTTTGAGCCGTCTGGAGACCAATACGGCAGTATATGTTGCGCTTCATTTTCAGTGGTAATTTTTCTTGCGTTTGCCATCGTTATAGGATTGCTGTCAACGTCTTCAGGAATATCAGCTATGTAGAGCTGCCAAGATTCTCCTTTAAGCCCGACGAACACTATCGATTTACCGTCTGGTGAAATATTAGGCATCGAAGCACCACCGTCCAAATCAGTAAGCTGAACGATTTTGCGAGTTTCTATATCTAGGGTATAGACCTGTAGTTCCCCTGTCGGATCAGAGACATAAACAAGCCTAGAGCCGTCAGGCCACCAAGATGGCGACATTTCGACAATACCGTTATCTTGAAAGCTAATATCAGCAGACCCAAATTCTGCAGTTTCGAGATCAAAAAATAATATACCGCCTCCATCTTGATCTACGATTTCAACGGCAATAATATTTGACGAGCGCTGACGAACGCTTATATCAGCCTTAGCTACTAATTTAATGTCGTTGCCCGCAACACCAGATGGCAATGTTACCGTGATCGCATTTTCAAAATCGCCGATCTCATAACCAGCTATAAATACAGCTACTTCGCTTCCACGTCCTGCTGAGGAATACTCGTACAAGTATTCCTCAGGGGCTATATCAATAATGTTGCCATGAATATCAGATGCAAGCACGTCGAATGGCGATCCGGCTGCGATCGGCACCGAGTCTGAGTTTGGAACAATACGAATAGATGTTGCCGGTCCTGCAACAATATTGACAGGCGCACTAGAAATAGACTGAATCCCATTCAGAAAACCCCTAGCATTAATGCCGTTTTCATCATGATTCCCGGCTAAAGTTCCCGCTGTGAACAAACCATTTTCTGTGACTGACCCAACGACTGCATTTGACACTGACCATTCGATCTTTTCCAACTCCAGCACATTGTCAAATCTATCGGTCGCAAACGCAGATAGCTGATGTGATTCACCAATGTTCAATTTACTGGGCAGCTCTAAAATATGAATTTGATCGAGAATTCCCGGATGTACAGTCCCGGATATCGTTGATTCAACCATATTGCCATTGAGTTCGACCTCTATAGATATAAGATCGACACCTTCATTCGAAGTTACAGGGCTGGGTTCAAAAAGTCCTGTCGAATCAATCTGGTCACCTGGGCGAAGTGCGGTGTATTTAACCACAGCATCATCAAGAACATGGCCTACTTCATCCATCGCTTGTACATCGATAGAAACAGATCTACCAGCTTGGACATCAATTCTAGTTGGAGCAACCTTGACGGCGTAAAGAGCTCCTTCGACAATTTCCACAGGAATTGATGATGAAGCGGACTTTCCGTGTCTCTCAAATTCAACTTGTACCGCTGAATCAAAGCGGCCCAACTGGGTGCCAGCAGTGAATCTCCCATTTGAATCTATGAATCCGGCTGTTTCATCCACACCCCAAATAAAGTCTGCGTCATCAATAGGATTACCAATTTCATCATAAGCTGTTGCAGTGAAATCGACCGTTTCAAATGAAGAGACAACTAAGCGATCCGCTTCTAAAACCACCCATCCAGCCATTCCCGGTTCCACTTTGACCGTTGCTTCAGCAAACGAAACCCTATCACCGCGAATTGCGGTGAGATTTACTAGAAACTCTCCAGAAAAATTATAAGTATGAGTCGGTTCAAGCTCAGTACTTCCGTTCCCATCACCGAAATCCCACCGGTAGCTATCTCCATCCGCTCGATCTCCAAGAACAAACGTTACGTCAAAAGGTGCATTTCCCGAATTATTTGTAGTGTAAAACTCTGCGACAGGAGGAGAAGAACAGGCTGATGTTGCAATAAAAATCAATAAAAGGTTTATCGGTATAAGCACAGCAGCTGGTTGCAATTGCTTAGTAGTAAAAAGTTTTTGAAAAGTAAAAGACAGAACAGATTCCGATCAAGCGCTGATAAACCAATAGCCTTAATAGCGCTAAGTCAATGTCAATTCTCGACCGAAGTGATCAGCAACTTTTTCTGCTGTCACCTTCGCACAATCCCTCAAAGATACTGATTCACCAATTTCACGCTCTAAAGTAGTGATATTAAGGTCTGGCATCCCACACGGAATGATGTGTCGAAAGTAACTCAAGTCCGTCGAAACATTCAAGGCAAAACCGTGCATTGCTATCCCGTTTGATATTCGAACTCCTATCGCAGCAATTTTCCTTCCCGATGGATTGCCACTCATTCGTTTCTCATCAGGTATGCCTCCTGCCCAGACTCCCGTCTCACCATCGACACTGTATGAAGACAAACCGTAATGAGCGAGTACCTCAATGATTGCTTTTTCAAGGGTCCTCACGTAGGTAACAGGTCCCAAATTAGCTGCTCGCACATCAATTATCGGGTAACAGACCAACTGCCCAGGACCGTGGTAGGTCGCCTCACCACCCCTGTCTGTTTCAAAGACTGGGATTGATGCTGACAATAATTCATCTCGAGTTGTTAACAGGTGCGTATCATCGGCTCGCCTGCCAAGTGTGACAACATGCGTATGTTCCAACAAGAGTAAGGAATCGGGCGATAAATTAGATTTACGTGCGACGAGCAATTCCTTCTGTTTATCGAGTGCTTCCTCGTAACCTACTGTTCCCATCCAAAAAGCTCGTAGCTCTTGCAAATCACCCGTAACCATGGATTCGACGGATTTCATTTCAACTCAGTTTCGACATCTATAGCCTCTAATCCGGACTTAACCGACTGCAAAAAACGAGAAGCCTCGAGGCCATCGATTATGCGATGATCAAAAGAAAGGCAGATGTTCATCATTGACCTTATGGCGACCGATTCGACATCATCGATCATAACAACCTTCGCCCGTTTTACTATCGACTCAGTCGTAAGAATAGCGGCCTGAGGGTAGTTGATAATTGCACCACCCCAGACAGAACCTAACGCTCCAGTGTTATTCAAGGTAAATGTTCCACCCTGCACATCGTTAATTGACATAGAACCTGTGCGAGCGCGAGTGACAATTCCGTCCAATTTTTGTGCAATGTCAACAATCGAGTCACCCGTCGCCTTATGCAACACGGGGACAACAAGGCCATCTTCAGCTGCAACAGCAACGCCAATGTTGACGTCACCCTTTAGAACGATATTGCCGTCATGCCAGGTCGAGTTAATTAGTGGATGAGCAAGCAATGCATTGGCTACAACTGAAAGCGTAATCGGAAGGTAAGTAAGTTTCACGCCATATTCCCTATGGAAACGATTGAGATGAAGAGCGCGACATTCGACCATACCTGTTACATCTACTTCAATCGCTGACCAAGCATGTGGTATCTCAGACATGGACTTAACCATATGCTCAGCGATTATTTTTCGTGTAGGAGATGACTCGATAGTCCGATCCCCAGACTTAGGCGAAGGTGCGTCAGAAGTAGGTAAATCGCTCTGTGAAGAACGCTCATCAATAATTCCGAGAATATCTTTTTTCGTTACACGGCCACCGAGTCCAGTGCCCTCAACGGAACTTATATCGATTCCATGTTGAGACGCGAGCCTAGCCACAATCGGAGAAAAGCCCTTCTCTCTAGTCATCCCAGAGGTACCACTGGATAATTCTGTACCTGAAGAAGATGACCCCGTTGATTCACTTGGTGAAAGACTAGTATCAAGAAACTCTCCACCAGTCGGACCTACGTTGGCTCCCTGAATAAGCGTTCCAATGCGATTAGCAGTCGGGTTTGTAGATTGCCCAGATAGCTTAGAGGGCTTCAATTCTTCGACTGGGTCTTCACACTCCATTTCAGCTA
>MDTE01096109.1_pt1 | contig 17225 bp, 16 predicted proteins | sample 811231 | NCBI WGS metagenome assembly MDTE01 (sample SAMN05326651, study PRJNA326480) | marine metagenome | isolation source: seawater | place: Indian Ocean: Red Sea | collected 2010
AAGAATAAAAAAATACTTTAGCAAATGAAAGGAATAATTTTAGCAGGAGGTTCAGGAACAAGACTACACCCATTAACATTGGCAATGAGTAAGCAAATGATGCCAGTGTATGATAAACCTATGATATACTATCCCTTAACAACATTAATCTATTCCGGGATTAAAGAAATTTTAATTATTACTACTCCAAGCGATATTGAGATATTTAAAAATTTATTAGGTGATGGTTCAAAATTAGGTTGTAATTTTCATTATAAAATTCAGGAAGAACCTAATGGTCTTGCTCAAGCTTTTGTTTTGGGCGAAGAGTTTATTGGGAAAGATAAAGTTTGTCTAGTTTTGGGAGATAATATTTTTTATATGAAGAGAAAGTTGTTGAAATTTTGTAAAGATGTGGATGGAGCTATAATATTTGGTTATCATGTAAACGATCCAGAAAGGTATGGAGTAGTTGAGTATGATAATGATTACAGGGTATTATCTATTGAGGAAAAACCGAAAAACCCTAGATCTAATTATGCAGTTCCAGGTCTTTACTTTTATGATAATAATGTTGTGGAAATTGCTAAAAATATTAAACCATCAAAAAGAGGTGAGTATGAAATAACAGATGTTAATTTAGAATATTTAAAAAGAGAAAAAATAAAAGTTCAATTACTAGGCAGGGGTGCAGCTTGGTTAGATACTGGAACATTTACATCACTAATGCAAGCTAGTCAATTTGTTCAAGTAATTGAAGATAGACAAGGAAGAAAAATTGGTTGTATTGAAGAAGCAGCATTTAAAATGGGCTTGATAGATGATGCTCAGTTAGAAAAATTAGCTAGACCATTGTTAAAAAGTGGTTACGGTGATTATTTAATGTCATTATTAAGAAAATAATGAAGTCGATAGATAAATTATACAAAATAATTGAAGAATCTTTATCAATAATAAATTACCCAAAAAGCCCAAGTAATTTATACTTGCCAATCAGCTATTCATTTAATCTTGGAGGGAAAAGAGTTCGCCCAATATTAGTGTTGCTAGCAAACCAAATTTATGGAAAAAACTTTAAGCACGCTCTAAATGCTGCTATAGCTATTGAAATCTTTCATAATTTCACGCTATTACATGACGATATTATGGATAATTCAGTTCTAAGGCGGGGTAGCCCAACTGTTCATGAAAAATGGAATATAAATACTGCTATATTATCAGGAGATACAATGTTAGTCTACGCTTACAATTATCTTAATCTATTGCCGAAAGAGTTAATAAATGATGTTTTAAATATTTTTAATAAAACTGCTATACAAGTTTGTGAAGGCCAACAATTAGATTTAGACTTTGAAACAAAAAAAAATGTTTCGGTTAATGATTATTTAAAAATGATAGAATATAAAACTTCTGTGCTATTAGCAGCATCTTTAAAAATAGGAGCTCTTATTGGCGGTGCAAATAAAAAAGATGCGGATAATTTATATGATTTTGGAATAAATTTGGGTATTGCATTTCAGTTAAAAGATGATTTTTTAGATGTTTTTGGAACAAAAGAAATATTTGGAAAAAAAATAGGCGGAGATATTTTATCCAATAAAAAAACTTTTTTATTCCTTAAATCATTAGAGCTTTTAAATATTAAGGAAAAAAATATATTATTAGATTTATACACTAACAATAAAATTGATGAAAATGAAAAAATCAATCAAGTAAAAAATATTTATGAATTATCTGGTGTCAAAGAAATCTTGGATAATTTAATCAAAGAATATTATAAGTTCTCTATGCATAATTTATCACAAATTAATGAAGATGTTGGTCCAATTCAAAACTTTGTTAGTATTTTAGAAAAAAGGAATAATTAATATTAAAGTTAATTAGTTATTTATTGATAAATTTCTATAATTTTGTTAATAATATGATCTGTTAATGGACAAGTTTTCATTCCTTAGTGCAATGCATACTAAAATGGTCGATTCAATGTATGAGCAGTACATTAAAGACCCTAACTCTGTTGATGAATCTTGGAGAAGATTTTTTCAAGGTTTTGATTTTGCTAAAGAAGTATATTCCGAAGAAGAAATATTATCAAATACATTTAGTAAAGAGTTTAATGTCATAAACCTTATTAATGAGTACAGAAAAAGAGGTCACCTATTTACCAAAACAAATCCTGTAAGAGAAAGAAGGAAGTATAGTCCTTCATTGGAAATTGAAAATTTTGGATTAAATGAAAAAGATTTAGACACTGTTTTTCAAGCTGGAATAGAAGTTGGTTTAGGTCCCTCTAAACTAAAAGATATTGTATTACATTTAAAACAAGTTTATTGTCAATCTATAGGAGTAGAGTATATGTACATAAGAGAATCAGATGAAGTAGATTGGATAAAAAACAGACTACACCAAAATAATAACACACCAAATTTTACAACTAATCAGAAAAAACATATTTTAAAAAAGTTAAATCAAGCCGTAGCTTTCGAGAATTTTTTACATACTAAATATGTTGGTCAAAAAAGATTTTCTCTTGAAGGTGCTGAATCATTAATACCAGCTTTAGATGCCTTAATTGAAAAAGGAGCTGATTTAGGAGTCAAAGAATATATTATGGGAATGGCTCATCGAGGTCGTTTAAATGTTTTAGCTAATATTTTTAATAAAACATATAAAGATATTTTTACTGAGTTTGAAGGCTTTGAATATGAGGACGCTTTATTTGATGGCGATGTCAAATATCATTTGGGTTTTACTTCTGAACAAAAATGTGATAATGGAAAGAGTGTAAAACTTTCTCTATCCCCAAATCCATCACATTTAGAAGCTGTAAGTCCTGTTGTTCAGGGAATTGCAAGGTCAAAAATTACTTCAAAGTATAAAGGTGATAATAAAAATGTTATTCCTATTTTAATTCATGGTGATGCTGCTTTAGCTGGGCAGGGTGTTGTATATGAAGTGACACAAATGTCTCAATTAGAAGGTTACAAGACAGGAGGAACTATTCATGTTGTAATTAATAACCAGATTGGTTTTACAACTAATTATATAGATGCAAGGTCTAGTACATACTGTACTGATGTTGCAAAAGTAACATTATCACCTGTTTTTCATGTTAATGGGGACGATGTTGAGTCTGTAGTTCATGCATTACAAATTGCAACAGAGTATCGTCAAAAATTTGGCAAGGATGTTTTTATTGATTTACTATGTTATCGAAAATATGGTCATAATGAGGGAGACGAACCTCGCTTTACACAACCTTTACTTTATAAAGCTATTTCTAAGCACAAAAATCCCAGAGAGATATATAATCAACAATTAATGGAAGAAGGTGTTGTTGAGGCAAGCATTGCTAAAGAAATGGAGTTAGAGTTTAAAAAATTACTTCAAAGTCGTTTTGATTTATCTAAAGAAGTTGAAAAAGCATCAATAACTCCATTCATGAAAAATGAATGGAAAAGTTTTATTAAAGCAACAGAAAAAGATTTTACTTTTTCACCTAACACAAGTGTTGAAAAAAAAGCTTTATTAGAAGTTTCAAAGTATTTATATGAAGTTAAAGATTCAGATAAATTATTTAAAAAAACACAGCGTTTGTTGTCAGATAGACAAAAAAATATACAAAATGGAACTTTAGATTGGGCACTATGCGAGTTGTTAGCTTATGGAACTCTTTTGAAAGAAGGACATTCAATACGAATAAGTGGTCAAGATGTTGAAAGAGGAACATTTTCTCATAGACATGCAATATTAAAATTAGAAGAATCAGAAAAAGAATTGTCCCCTTTATCAAATATAAATCCAAATGCTAAATTTGAAATATACAATTCGTTATTATCTGAGTATGCAGTTTTAGGTTTTGATTATGGATATGCAATGGCTAATCCTCAAACATTAACAATCTGGGAAGCTCAATTTGGAGATTTTGGTAATGGAGCTCAAATTATGATTGATCAATTTTTAAGTTCTGCTGAAGAAAAATGGAAAATAATGAATGGTTTAGTAATGTTATTGCCACATGGATATGAAGGTCAGGGTGCTGAGCACTCTAGTGCAAGAATGGAACGCTATTTACAATTATGTGCTCAATTAAATATGCAACTAGTAAATTGTACAACACCAGCAAATTTCTTTCACGTTCTTAGAAGACAATTAAAAAGAAAATTTAGAAAACCATTAATAGTTTTTACTCCTAAAAGTCTACTTAGACATAAAAGTTGTATTTCTTCTATTAATGATTTAGTAAATGGTAGTTTTCAAGAAGTTATCGATGATGATTTTAATGGTTTAAATAAAGATGTTAAAAAGTTAGTTTTATGTAGTGGTAAATTGTATTATGAATTGATTAATTACAGGCAAAAAAATAAGATAAAGAACGTTGCAATTGTGAGAATAGAGCAATTGTACCCTTTACCTTATAAACAAATTATTGAAATTATAGATAAGTATAAAGCTAAAGAATTAATATGGGCTCAAGAAGAACCTGAAAATATGGGCTCTTGGAGTTATATTATGAGAAATATGTCTAAATTTCAATTTCAGATTATCTCAAGAAGCCAAAGTGCTGCAACAGCAAGTGGTTCAAGTAAAAGATCTGCAAAAAGACAACAAAAAATAATAGAAAATGTTTTTAAATAAAATATTATGCTTTTAGAAATGAAAGTCCCTAGTCCAGGGGAATCTATATCAGAAGTCGAAATAGCAACTTGGTTAGTTGAAGATGGAGATTTTATAGAAAAGGACCAAGAAATCGCTGAAATTGATTCTGATAAGGCAACACTAGCTCTTCCCGCAGAAGCAAGTGGAGTAATCAAAATTTTAGTAGAAGAGGGTGAAACTGTAGATGTAGGTGCTATTGTTTGCACAATTGACACTTCTGAAGTTAAAAATTTTCCAAAAAAAACAACTAATGTTAAAAATAATAATACTCCCAGTCCAAAGCCTGAAAAAGTAGTTAGTGATAAAAAACAAGAAAATTTTCAAGAATATAAAAAAGCAACTCCTTTAGCAAAGCAATATCTTAAACATAATGAAATTGAAGACTTAAATTTAAAAGGCACTGGACAAGGCGGAAAAATAACAAAAAATGATGTATTAGACTTAATTTCTTCTGATTCAACCAACACTTTAAGAAAAGTTGAAAGAAAGAAAATGTCAATGTTAAGAAGAAAAGTTGCTAAAAGACTTGTTTCTGTAAAAAATCAAACGGCAATGTTAACTACTTTTAACGAAGTAGATATGACCAACATTAATATAATTAGAAAAAAATATAAGGAAGTTTTTAAAGAAAAACATGGTGTTAGTTTAGGTTTTATGTCATTTTTTACTAAAGCTGTAACAACTTCTTTATTAGATTTTCCAGATGTAAATTCAATGATTGATGGTAATGAAGTTCAACATCATAATTATGTTGATATTAGTATTGCTGTGAGTGCTCCTAAGGGTTTAATGGTTCCAGTACTAAGAAACGCTGAATTAAAAAACTTTCAAGAAATTGAAAATGAAATAAAAAGATTAGCTATAAGGGCAAGAGATGGTAAAATTACACCAGATGACATGCAAGGTGGAACTTTTACAATTACTAACGGAGGTGTTTTTGGTTCTATGCTATCAACCCCAATTATCAATCCACCTCAATCAGCTATATTAGGTATGCATAATATTGTTGAAAGACCAATAGTTATTGATGGTGAAATAAAAATTAGACCAATAATGTACCTAGCACTTTCCTATGATCATAGAATAATTGATGGTAGAGAATCTGTAGGATTTCTTTGTAGAGTTAAAGAATGTTTAGAAAACCCTCAGGAAAATATTTTAATTGGTGATATTCAAAAAGTTTTAGGAGTCACTTAAAAAGTATCTAAAATCAATTGTCAAAAAATTTCCTGGAACTTCTATATATTTTGCATTAGACAAAGAGGTATTGTTAAAATTTTGGATTTTTGGATAAATTCTTGCAATTTCCTTCCATGGTCTATGAAGAGAAAATCCAAGATAAAATATTTTGTTTTTTTCTGTTCTAAATTCTGCTCCTAAGTTTGCTATTAATGCAGTTTGAATTCTTCTTCTTTTAAAAGTATTTTGTGTGAATTCAGTGTAATTATTACCCTCTGAATATATATCCGAAGCTAAAATATTAACAGATAATCCAAATGCGTTGTTTAAAAATATTTTCTCAGATATTTTTATATAAATTAAAGATTGTAAAGGGATTTCATATGCTCTTAAATTAAAAGTAGTATTATCATTAATTATATCACTTTTGACTTTTAATTCAAATTTTCTATTGATATAATTGATTCCAGTTTCAAATGAAAAAGTATTATTAATAGCCTGTCTTATTATAAAACCTGTAGAATAACTATATCTTGGTTTTAAAATAAAATTAAAGTTTTCAAATTCATTATTTATTTCAGAAGAATTAAAATAAGAAGCTGGTATAATTGGTTTGTATTGTATTCCAAAAACAGGACTATTAGACTGCCCATATGACGAATAAAATGTTACTAAAATCAATAATGTTGGAAAAAACCTAATCATTATCTGCTACAACTTCTTTTATTTTTCCCGGAATCATTTTTTTTAATAAACCTTCGATTCCTAATTTTAATGTTTGTTGTGAAGAAGGACATCCACTACAAGCACCTTGAAGAGATACTGTTACAACTCCCTTTTTAAATTGTTTTAATAAAATAAAACCTCCATCTTGTTCAACGGCAGGCCTGATATATTCATTAATTAATTCTTCAATTTTTTTTTCTATATCTGTTAGCTGTTTATTTTTTAAATTATTATCTGCATTATTTTTTAACGTGTGTCTATTTTTTAAATCCTCATTAACTATTGGCTTTCCTGAAATTAAATAATCTCTTATGAATTCTCGCATTTCAAGGACAATGTCTGACCATTCAATTTTATTGTTTTTTTTAGTAATTGATATAAAATTTTTACTGACAAATATTTTTTCAATAAATGGAAACCCAAATAATTCTATAACTAAAGGAAAGTTTGAAGCTTCTGCTCTATTATTGAATTCATAATTTGATTCATCAATTAGAATTTTATTAGCAGTAAATTTCATTACATTAGGATTTGGAGTTGCTTCGGCATATAAAGAAATAGGGTTCTTAGAATTATTCATTAGTGTTAAATTTTATTTACAAATTTATATCAATCATTTATTATTTTTTGATTTAAAGTGCAACTTCTTTTAAATTAATTTTTTCTTTAAAAAAAAATTTAGTGGATTCTACAAATGAATCTGTAAAATCTGAAACATAGAATTGATTTTTAGTTTTTTTAGTACTTGTTAAATTTTTACTTTCTAATAATTTTTTTACGTGAATAGCAACTTCTTTGGATGAATCTATTATGTTAACTTTATTATTAAAAAATGAACTTATATTTTCTTTAACCAGTGGGTAATGAGTACAAGCTAAAATCAATGTGTCAATACTTTTTAAAACAGGGCTTTTTAGATACGAATCAATAACAGTTTTACTAACTTGATCATTAAAAAATCCTTCTTCAATCATAGGTGCTAATAAGGGAGTAGCAAGCGAACATACTTTTAAAAGTTTATTTTTTGATAGTAATTTATCATTATAAATATTTGATAGTATAGTTCTTTTTGTTCCAATAATTCCTATTTTATTTTGGTTAAATTCAGTCAGGCTATTAATTACAGGATCAATAACATTTACAACAGGAATGTTTTGAGCTGATTTTTTTACAACCTCGTAAGCTACGCTTGAAGCAGTATTACAAGCTATAATTATGATTTTACATTTATTATTTAATAAAAAGGAAGTAATTTTTTTTGAAAATCTAATTATTGCATCAGGAGATTTTTCTCCATATGGTAAGTGTTTAGTGTCTCCAAAATAAATAATATTTTCCTTTGGTAATTTTTTTTGAATAGCGTTTGCTACAGTAAGACCGCCAATTCCTGAATCAAAAATACCAATAGGGGCCTCTCTATTCATTTATAGCCCGAGCTTAGCTTTTACTAGAGGAAGAATATTTTGATTTTCATCTGCATGAATTATATTTCCATCTTTCGCATCAAAAATATATACATAATTACCTTCTTTTGCAACTTGCTGTATTGCTTTACGAGCTTTTTCAATTATAGGACTCATCATTGCTTGCTCTTTTTCATTTATTTCTTGTTGAGCACTTTGTTGGAATTCTAAAATTCTTTTTTGTAAATTTTCAATTTCTATTATTTTATCTTGTTTAACTAAATCTGTATAAGTCACTTCGTTTTGTTGATAATCAGCAACTTTTTTTTCATATTCAGCCTGCATTGCTTCTAATGTTCCTTCTAAACCTTTAGCATACGACTGTAAATCGGCTTGCATTGTTGCACTTTCAGGCATAATACTAAGTAATTCATATGAGTTGATATAACCTAGTTTGATTTGTGCATTTGATGTAATTATACCTGCTGTTAACAAGCAAATTGTCAATAATAGTTTTTTCATATTTTTCATAATTTTAATTTTATTTATAATCCTAGCATTTTAATAATATTATCACTTTTATCTAATTTTTTATCAGAAAAAAGCATACTTATATTACTTGATTGATCAAAAATAACATCATATCTTTTTTCTTTAGCAAAATCTTCAATAGCATTAAATATTTTATCTTGTATTGGTGAAATTAATTCTTCTGTTTTAGTAAATAATTCTCCTTGAGGTCCAAATCTTTTACGTTGTAATTCCTTGGCTTCATTTTCTTTATTTAAAATTTCATTTTCTCTTATATTTCTCATTTCTGGTGTCAATAAGATTTTTTCTGCTTGATATTTTTTAAATAAAATATCTATTTCTTTATACTTCTCTTCAATTTCGTTTTGCCAACTAATGGTCAATTTATTTATTTGACCTTGTGCAGATTGGTATTCAGGCATTTTATTTAATATGTATTCAGAATTAACATACGCAAATCTTTGTGCACTAACGTTAAGTGTTAGAAAAAATAAAATAATAAAATATAAAGTTCTCATATCTTATTTGCGAAGTTAGTTAAAATTGTTGGTTAATTGAGAAGTGAAATTGTCCTTTGTTGCCCTCTGGAAAATTTATTAAATCATCAAATCCATATCCCCAATCTACTCCCATTATACCCATCATTGGTATTGTAATTCGAATTCCAACACCTGCTGATCTTTTTATGTCAAATGGATCAAAGTTTTCAAAATCTTCCCAAGAGTTACCAGCCTCAATAAATGTTAAAGCATATATTGGAGATTGAGGGTTAAGAGAAAGAGCATATCTTAATTCTAATGTATATTTATTATAAACTGTTGCACCATTATTTGGAGATAACGAGTAATTAGAATAACCTCTCAGTCCAATAACTTCTCGGTCATCCAAAGCATAACCACTCAGACCATCTCCACCCAAGTAGTATCTTTCAAATGGAGAGAGGCCGATATCAGTATTATACATTCCAATTATGCCATATTCTAAATTTGTTTTTATAACAAGTTTATCTGCTAAGCTAGTAAACCAATTTGCTCCTATGTTCCATTTATGATATTCTACAAATCTGTATTTTTCTAAATCCGTGAGGTTGTCATAATTGTCAATATTGTCAAATAGTGACCATGGTGGAGTGATTTGTAATGATAGCTTCATATTTGAACCTCTTCTTGGAAATGTTGGTTGATCAACAGAATTTCTTGATAAGATAATATTATAACTATAATTATAGGCTGTACCAGTACCTAATGAATTAAGATTTACCCAATCGTCAAGATTATACTTTTTTAATGTTATATTCTGTTGAAGAATAAAAAAATCATCTGGCCATTGTAATCTTTTCCCAAGTCCAATAGTTAATCCAGTAATTTTCATTTTTGGCATAGAGTCTCTAGGCATATCTACACTTGAAGGAGATCTTTGTACAGAATGCCAAGTTGCAACTGTTAATGCGTTAGGTTTTTTTCCACCAAGCCATGGTTCGGTGAATGATATATTTGCTGACTGATAATAAAGACCATTAGAAGATGCTGCTAAACTCAATCTTTGTCCATCCCCAGATGGAAGAGGTGTCCAATTTCCTTTGCCTTTAGAAAACATTTTTTTAGCAGAAAAGTTATTAAATGATAATCTAAACGTGCCAATTATTCTATTTGCACCATATCCTCCTTGTAATTCTATTTGATCAGTTGATTTTTCTTCTACAATATATGTTAAATCAACTGTTCCTTGATTTTGATTAGGCTGAACATCAATATCTAATTTTTCAGGATTAAAATAGTTTAATGTTGCTAGTTCTCTTTGTGAACGCATAATCATTGAACGATTAAATAAATCTCCAGGTTTCGTTCTTATTTCTCGCATTATTACATGATCATTTGTTTTGTTATTTCCAAGAACATTTACTTTATTTATTCTAGCTTGTCTTCCTTCATAAATTCTAATTTCTAAATCTATAGTGTCATTTCTAACTTCCATCTCAATTGGAGTTACCTGTGCAAATAAATATCCGTTATCTAAGTATTGAGAATGAACGTCTCTTCCATCAGGGCTTCCAAAAAGCCTGCTTTGAAGAATAGTATTGTCATATATATCGCCTTCATTAATTGCTAAAATTGAATTTAGTTCGGCATTGGAGTACTTATTGTTTCCAATCCATTTTATTTTCCCAAAGAAATATTGATTACCTTCATTTATTTTAAGTTCTATAGAAATAGTATTATTATCATTCTTTAAAATTGTATCTGAAATTATTTTGGCATCTCTATAACCTCTTTCATTATATTTAACTATAATATTTTTTTTGTCTTCTTTGAAAGCATCTGCTAAAAACTTTGATGATTTAAATATTCGAAACGTTTTCTTTTCTTTAGTTTCTTTTAAAAATCTTTTAAGTTTTTTATCTGTATAAACTTTATTTTTCAGAAAACTTATTTTATGTATTTTAATTTTTTCGCCCTTATTTATTTCAAATGATAGTATAACATGTTTTTTACTGTTTGGATCTAATTCTTGTTCCACACTAACTTGAACATTTAAAAAACCTTTTTCAATAAAAAAATCTTTTATAATTTTTTTTGTGTTATCAATTAAGCTTTCGGTTATTATTTTTCCTCTAACTAGTTTTATCTTATCTCTTATTGCATCAATATGTCCTTTTTTTATTCCGTTGAATTTAAATTTAGATAATCGGGCTCTCTCTTCTAAATATAGATTTATATGAATACTATTACCTTCTATTTTTGTTTTTTCAACTTGAATATCAGAAAACAAACCTTGATCCCATAGTTTTGTTATAGCATTTGATATTTTATCTCCAGGAATTGTAATAGTTTTTCCAATTTCTAATCCAGAAATTTCAATTAATGTATTATGATCAAGGAATTTTGTTCCTGTTATGGTAACTTCTCCTAAAATATATTTTTGAGGATTTGAATAAGAAATTTCTGTGTTAGTTAAGCCAGTAGATAGTTGAGCTTTAGAAAAAGAAAACCCAAAACAAAATAAAAATATAAATAAATATGTTTTAAAATTATTCATGTTGGTTTAAAATTTGTTCGCTTGTTTTTCCAAATCTTCTTTCTCTATTTTGATATTCAAATATAGCGTTATAAAAATTATTTTTTTTAAAATCAGGCCATAAAACATCCGTAAAATATAATTCAGAATATGCAATTTGCCATAATAAAAAATTACTGATTCGATATTCCCCACTTGTTCTAATCAAAAGTTCTGGATCAGGGATATTTTTTGTGTTAAGTGTTTTATTTAATAAATTTTCATTAATATCATTAAGGACTATATCATTATTTTTATATGCAGTAGCAATATTTTTGATTGAACTAATAATTTCATTTCTTGAACTGTAGCTTAGAGCCAGAATTAAAGTCATTCTTTTATTATTCTCAGTTAACTTTATAGCTTTTTTTAATTTATTTTTACACTTTTCAGGTAATTCATCTATTTCACCAATAGAAATTAATTTAATATCATTTTTAATTAGTGTTTTAGTTTCTGCTTCTATTGTATTTACTAATAAATTCATTAATGCATTTACTTCTTTTTTTGGTCGACTCCAATTTTCTGTAGAAAATGCGTATAATGTTAAGAATTTAATACCTAGCTCGGCTGCAGCCTCTACTGTGTCATTTACAGATTGAACTCCACCTTTATGTCCAAAAACACGAAGCTTTGATTTTTGTTTAGCCCATCTGCCATTTCCGTCCATTATTATAGCGATATGTTTGGGCAAATTACTAATGTCAATTTTTTCTTTTACGTCCATTAGAATAGACAAACCTTTGGTTTCTTTACAATTTTATATGAAATAGTTAATCCAGAAAAAACATACCAATCATTCCATTCATTTGGATTAGATCTTAAATTTCCAGTTTGAGTTTGATTGTCGTAATTTCCGTTCCACATAGCTATATATTGCTCTGCTTCTTCGGGACTTTGAGCACCATAATTGTTCAGTGCCCATAAATAAAAGTCCAAGCTTCTATCAGAAAATGTTGCTGCAATTTGACCATTATTTGGATCAGACAAAAGATGAATAGGATTAGCATATGTTCCTCCAACATCGTCTAAGTAGTCAGTAAAAGTTTTTCTAATTCCATATTCAGCAATTATACTTAATTTTTCTCCCATACTAAGTTTAAACCCTATTCCAAGAGGAACAGTAAACTGTGTTAAAGTATAAGGTTCTTTTTCTGGGTATTGATCGGAAAACTGTCCTTCTGTACCCAATGGTTGTAGATCTACCCATTCGTTATTAGTTCCTACACCATCATCATCAAAAAGATTATCTGTATCATATCTTCTTGCTTGAGGATTAAATGTCATAAATGATATACCCGTGAATACAAAAGGAGAAAATTTATATCTGTTGCTTCCTGTTTCATATTCAAAGAAATTAAATTCTAGTTGACCTGATAATTCAGTTAGAGGAGATTTAAAATGTAAATTTCTGTTTATTCTTACACTATCATTACTAGTTTTATCACTTCCTCTTATACTACCTGCCCATACCGATCCTTTAAGGGCGAACCGTCTATTTAGATTCCACCTATACATTAAACCTATTGCAGGTTGAGTTAAATTAAAATGTTTTTCATTCAAATCACCTATATAGTATGAAGTTCCAAAGAATACCCCAACTTCTGCATTTTGCACAAATGATTGAGCTTTACTTAAATAGAATACTGTCATAAACGTTGATAAGAATATGATTTTTTTTAACATTAGTTTAATTTTTGTTTAATGTAATAACGAACAAATATAGCGATTTATGATAGAATTGAGTTTAATTTCTTTTATCCTTACCCCACATCAATTTTTCTCTAATTGTTGATATGAATGTTTGAGAGTTTAATCTAATAATTTTGGCCTTAAATTTAGCTTTTTTAATATTCAATTCTATTGTAGGGTCAAAAGCTCTGGATCTTGAATCTAAAGCAACTAATGCTAATTCGTCTCTATCTTCAACTTTTAATCTTATCTTTTTGTCTTCAGATATAATTATTGGTCGAACATTTAAATTATGAGGAGCAATCGGAGTTATAATAAAATTCTCAGTTCCGGGTATAACTATAGGTCCCCCGCAGCTTAAAGAATATCCTGTAGAGCCAGTTGGAGTTGAAATGATTAACCCATCTGCCCAATATGAATTTAAAAATTCATTATCTAAAAAAGCATGAATTCTTATCATTGACGATGTGTCTTTTTTTAATATTGTTATTTCATTTAGGGCAAAGTTTTTTTCACCAAATAATTTTTTAGTTGTTTCAAGCTCAAGTAGTGTTCTATTTTCAATATTGTATTTTTTATGAATCAATTGATTTATTGCATTATCAATTTGATCAGTTGAAACACTTGAAATGAAACCTAATCTACCTGTATTAATTCCTAATATGGGAGTTCCTTTATAGCCAATTAAAGAAGTTGTATTTAATAATGTTCCATCTCCACCGATGCTTAAAATAAAGTCAATAGATAGATCTAACTCTTCAATAGTTTCAAATATTTTAATTTCTTTATTGAATTTAATATTATCAATTAAAAAATCATGAAATTGATGTTCAACTGCAATAAAGCTTGCATGTTCTTCTAATTTCTTTATTAGATGCTGAACATATTTTGCTTTTTCTGATTCAAATGGTGAACCACATAGTATTATATTCATTGTTTAGCTTTTATGTTTTCTCCAAATGGATTTGAAAAATGGATAAAAAAACCAATTTCATTTAAATGATTTCTACTAATTTCAAGTCTTAATATCTTATCATAATAAGTAACTAAATCCAAGCTTATTCCTTGACTAAATAAAAATTTATTATTTAAAAAATTATTATAATTATCACCTTCAACAAAGCCCATATCTGCAAATATACTGAAGTATAAAGAAAAATGAGTTTTATTAAATTCTTTCCATGGAATTCCAGGAAGAGTAACTTCTGTCATTGGTATTAGTTCATGTTTAATAGAGCTTTTAGAAATAATATATTTACCTCCATCAATAACATAATATTCATAACCTCTTAAATAATCTTCAAAACCCAAAGCATTATTCAAAACATAAGGAAGATTTTTATTAATATTATTTTTTAATTTTATGCTATTACCAATTGACCATTTTTCACGAAATTTATTATGATTATCTATTTTTAAGCTTAAACTAAGGTTTTTAAAATTATTGTTTATTCCTTGAAAATATTCAATATGAAATTCGTTTAAACTACCATTAAGCGGATATACTTTATAATCTCTTTTTTCTTGAGAAAAAAGATAGTCAAATACTAAAAAGTTAAATTTATTTTGATTGTCATATAAAAAATTAATATTATCAACTTTATAATCTGTTTTCATGTTTGTTGCCTTAACCTCTACTGTATGAACAATATTTATTTTAGGTTTAAACTTTATACCTAAGGCAAATTTTTTATCAACAAATTTATTTGAGTTTATTTCAGTGTAAATTAATTGGTTATTAATAGTCTTAAAATAAAATTCTTTCATATTGAATAGTTCTGCTCTCATAACAACTCCCCATGTTTTTTTTCTATTTACATATGGAATATCATACTCAAATAAGTAGTGATCTTTGTAGCCCTTTCTGTATTTGATTTTTAACAACTCATTTTTTCCTCTAAAATTATACCAGTTTAGAAATACTCCATAATTTAATTTTGAGAAATTTTGAAAGTTAGATTGGCGTAAAGTATCCCAAAAAACATTAAAATTACGTTCACCTATTTCAAAAATAGGATATGGCCATATATACCATCTTTCTGTAACTTTGATCAGTATATCAATATATTTTTTTTGGATTATTGGATTAAATTCAACAAAATTAAAGAGCCATTGATTTAATAGATTACTTTTATTTTCCTCTAGTATACTTTCTAGATCCTTTATGTTAATAGTGTCACCCTCTTGAAAATTTAACTCTCTTAATAATGTGTTCTCTTTTGTAGTCTTTAAACCTTCAATAAAAATATTTTTTATTATCAAATTTTGAGAAACACTACAAAAACTACATAAATTAAATAAAATAAAAAAAACAAAATACCTCATTATATATTAAGATAACGCATTAAAGAATCATATCTTTCTTTTAAATTGTCACTTTTTTCCCCTGAATTATAATGAGCTGTAACAATATAGTTATATCTCTCAAAAGCTTGAACAATGGGAGCTAATTCCTTAATGTTTAATTTTAAGGTGACTTTAAGCATAGATTTCTCATGGTGATCACTTATGTAAGAGCTTAATATTTTCGCATTATTACTTTCTATAATTTGTGCCATTTCAGTCATGGAGTAATTATTTTTATTCATTTCTAGAATTATTACTCCTCCATCAGACTGCATAGCTACAATTGAAGCAAGTGATTTTATAATTTTTTTATGTGTAATCCCTCCAATATATATGTTGTTATTTACAACAGGAATCATTGTTAAATTATGTTCATTTACTAATTTCACAATTTCAAAAACATCTTGTTCAATAGATACATGTGTTTTATTTAACTTGTTAATGATAGATCCTAATGAGGATTTTTGATTATTCATATTCCATATATCATCTTCAGAAACTATTCCTATAAATTTTTTTTTGTCTATAACAGGAAGATGATTAATGTTTAGTTGTTCCATAATTGTAATAGCACGTAACCCACTATCGTTTTTAGAAATCGGAATAATGTTTATATCTATTAATTTTTCAGTTAACATAAGTTTAACAAACATAAGTAAATATGTATTTATAAATTTGTTTTTTTTTAATTATACGTTATGACTCAACTAAGTGTTAACATTAACAAAGTTGCTACAATAAGAAATGCTCGCGGTGGTGACTTTCCAAATGTTATTTTATTTGCAAAAAAATCTGAAACATATGGTGCTGATGGAATTACAGTTCACCCTCGTCCTGATGAAAGACATATTACATACCAAGATGTAAAAGATGTGAAAGAGAATATTAATATTGAATTTAATGTTGAGGGATATCCATCCAAAGATTTTTTAAATTTAGTTTTAGAAGTTCTTCCTGATCAAGTAACCTTAGTCCCCGATCCTCCTGATGTAATAACATCTAATTCTGGTTGGGATATTAAAAATAATTTTGATTTTTTAAAAGATGTTATAGGGCAATTAAGACAAGTTGGAATTCGCACCTCAGTTTTTGTTAGTACTGATTTAGTGCAAATAGAATATGCCTCCAAAATTATGACAGATCGAATAGAGTTATATACAGAGGATTATTCAAAAAATTATAAGATTAATCCTAATCAAGCTATTTCATCATATTTAAAGGCTGCAAGCTTAGCCAATAAATTCAATTTAGGAATTAATGCTGGTCACGATTTAAATTTGGATAATTTAAAGTTTTTTGCTGATAAAATTCCTTCTTTACTTGAAGTTTCAATTGGACATGCACTAATATCAGACGCACTTTACTTAGGCTTGGAGAATACTATTCAAATTTATAAAAGACAATTAAGTTGAAACTAAACTCTAAAATTTTAGGATCTGGGAAACCATTGATTATTGCTCATGGTTTATTTGGAATGTTAGATAATTGGCAAACAATTGGCAAACAGTTAGCAGAATTCTACAACGTTCATTTAATTGATTTAAGAAATCATGGTAGATCATTTCATTCACATGATTTTAATTACAAATTGATGGCTGCTGATTTAAGAAATTATATAAAAGAAGAAAAATTAAAAGATGTTATAATTATTGGTCA
>MDTE01047320.1_pt1 | contig 17224 bp, 18 predicted proteins | sample 811231 | NCBI WGS metagenome assembly MDTE01 (sample SAMN05326651, study PRJNA326480) | marine metagenome | isolation source: seawater | place: Indian Ocean: Red Sea | collected 2010
TCAACATTACTCTCATCAGTCTCAATAATTTCGAACTCCAAATTATTTTCAAATTTTCTTATTTTACGTCTTATTTCATGTCTATTTTTTTTTGAAAGCTGTAATAAATAATTTTCAAATGTATTTGGTAAATTAATTATTGGGCATACATCTTCATTTATATATTTGACCTCATATTCTTTTTCTATATCGCTAGTGAACTTATGTAGTTTTGAACCTGAGATAATTGATTTTAATTCTATTAAATTAACTTTTTCTAAAATTTCATCAAACAATTGTTTAATTGAATTTTTATTTACTTTTTGATTCGAAATTAAGTCATGGTAATCAAAAAGGTCTTGTCCGCCACAAAAGTAAGCTACGTTTTTTTGAAAATACATCGGGGCAATAAAATTTTTATTATCTGAAAATATTTTTAAATTTGAATTTTCACCAAAAATATTAAACCATGTTTTATTTATTTCGTAATTAAGAAAAGGGTTATCATCTTTAACTTCTAATGATGTCCATAATTTTTCAAGCTCAGCATCAAATTTATCAAAAATTTTTAATTTTACAGACAACAGAACCTCTAATAAATAATTTTTAAAACATCATCGAGATTTGAATCTACTTCAAATATTTTTGAACTTGCATGTTTTTCGGAAGTTGAAGGGTCCTTGAGACCGTTACCTGTTACAACACATACGATCTTTTGTCCTTTAAAATCATAATTTTTTGAGTATTTGATTAAACCCGCAATCCCAGCCGCAGAAGCTGGCTCACAAAAGATTCCATCTTGCCTTGCAAGGTTAACATAAGATTTAATTATTTCTTCATCTGATACAGCTTTAATTGCTCCAATTGAATCAGTAACAGCTTCATTTGCTTTATCCCAAGAAGCGGGATTGCCAATTCTAATTGCAGTTGCAATCGTTTCTGGATTTTCCACAATTTCATTTTTTACAATTGGAGAGGCTCCTTCAGCTTGAAAACCATACATTTTTGGTAATTTAAAACCAAATTTTCCGTTATATTCTTTAAATCCTTTCCAGTAAGCTGTAATATTTCCAGCGTTCCCAACAGGAATACATAATGAATCTATTTCACCAATATCATCTAAAATTTCAAATGCTGCTGATTTTTGGCCTTCAATCCTGTAAGGATTAATTGAATTTACAATTTCAATTTTATCGTAGTTCTCCAATTTCCTTACAATATTTAATGCATCATCAAATGAACCATTAATTGCAATAATTTTTGCTCCAAAAGCCATTGCTTGTGATAATTTGCCTTTTGCAATATTCCCATTTGGCACAATTATTGCTGAAATTAATCCAAATTTTGCGGCATATGCTGAAGCTGAAGCACTTGTGTTACCTGTTGAAGCACAGACTAAAACTTGTTTTTTTCTATGCAATGCCATACATACTGCTACAACCATACCCCTATCTTTAAACGATCCGCTTGGATTACACCCTTCTACCTTTATGAATACATCTGCTCCAATTTTTTTTGATAAAAAGTCAGAATGAAGAAGCGGAGTACCACCTTCCCCCATTGAAATAGGTTTAGCATTTCCAATGTCAATAAATTCTTTATATTTTTCTATTATCCCGCTCATAGTTTATATATTTCAAAAGTTGTTGGTTCTTCTTTAATAAAATTTAATTTTTGAATTTCATCTAAAGAATTTTTCAAATTGTTTTCTAGCGATTCATGAGTCATTATAACTAAATCTGCTAAACCCTTTGCATCAACCTCCTTTTGAATCACAGATGCAATGCTAACTTTGTTTCTTGAGAATATTCCGGCAATTTTTTCCAAAACCCCAAATTTATCCTCAACATTTAACCTAATATATTTTTTTCCAATCGTTTCGTCATCAGAAAGAAAGTTTAATTCAGTATCTTTTAATAATAGGCTTCCACTGGTACTATTTTCAATTCCTATTAAATCCCCAATCACTGCACTTGTAGTAGATAATTTGCCTGCCCCTTGACCTTGAAACCATAAGTTTCCAACAAGATCACCATTTATTTCTATTGCATTATAGTTATCACTGACTTTTGCTAAAGGGTGATTTTCAGGTACTAAATATGGTGCAACCTTTGAGTAGATTTTGGACGATTTATTTTCAGTAACTGCAAGAAGTTTAATTACAAATCCTAATTCTTTTGAATAACTGATATCTTTTTGAGATAAATTTTCAATGCCTTTAACTGATATAGATTCGATTGGGACTTTACCTCCAAATGCTATCGACCCCAAAATGCTTGCTTTATACATAGCATCAAAACCACCTATGTCATTAGTTGGGTCAGATTCAGCAAAACCTAAATTTTGAGCTTCTTTTAAGCTTTCATCAAAGCTTTTATTGCTGTTATGCATTGAACTTAAAATATAATTTGATGTTCCGTTTATTATTCCTGTTATCTTAGAAATTTTGTTCTGCTTAAGCATATCAATTAAAACCTCAATCAAAGGAATTCCTGCTCCAACAGCTGCCTCAAATCTAATTTTTACATTATTTAAATTAGCAGAGGATGTTAAATCTTCTATTGAGCTAGCTATGATTTCCTTATTGGCAGTGACAACATTTTTTTTGCAATTCAATGCTTCTTTTACATATTTTTTTGCAGGATTGCTTCCGCCAATCAACTCAACAACTGTATCAATATCTGAATTTATAAAATTATTAAAATCATCAGTTAATTTTTGTAAAACTGGGCTATCTGCTCCAAATTCAGATTCTAAAATTTTTAAATATTTGTCCTTATCTCTTACTAATATTTTTTCAACATTTAAAAACTTATTTATTTTGCCGTTTGATTGAATATCCTTGAGAACCTGCAATCCTACATTACCTATGCCAATAATACCTATTTTCAACTTTTTTCCTTAGAATAATAATTTATTCAATAATAACATTAGTTTGTTGATTATTATTAAATATTGATGCAACCTGAACTTTATCATTTATCCAATTAAATGTTTCATTATCTAGTCCATATTGCATATCTACTAACTGGCTTTTTTCATTAAAAAAATTCGTTAAAATACCTTCAGAAATTATTTCAAAATTTTCTTCGGATAATTCTAAAGACTCATTCACATCACTAATAATGTAAATTTTAAAAACTGAATTTTCTTGATCTATGAAAGGTTCAGATAATTCTTTAGGTCTAAGAGCTTGATTATTTTCACTAAAAAACAAGTAATCAAGGTCAGGCTTTACTCCTTTGGGGATCCAACCAAAATCACCTGCGCCTCTCATGACTTCTGGATCAATTGAATATTTTTTTACAATATCAGAAATATTGCTAGTAGCTGTTATTTCTTTTTGAATTTTATTTAAATTAGATGTTGAGATATCTTCAAGGGCAATTTCATATATATATTTATGTTGTTGAAGTGTAGGTATTTCACGAGATAGTTCTCTTCTTAGCTTTTCCCTAAAAAGACTTTTTCTTATAATTTCTTTGAATTTATTTTCATCAATTTGTATTTGATTTAAAAATTGAATTTTTCTTTCTTTAAATACTTCTTCATCTTCTTCGGATTCCAAATTAAAATTGTTATATAATCCTAATTTCAAGAAGAATGCTTCATCAATTTCCCACTCATCAACAGTAAGCCCAAATTCTGTAGCATATAAAAATGCGATTTCATTCTCAGCAAGAAGTTGTAAAGATTGAAAAAGAGAAGAGCCTAAGTCAAATTGATTTCCTTGCTCTTCTGACAGCCTTTGATTGAATCTAATAAATTCTACTAAGTCTTTTCTAGTGAATTCTGTATTTTCAACTTTTAATGCGATTTTTTGATAAGGCATCCAAACATTAACAAAGTAACTTGATAAAGGAATTAAAGAAAAAAGAATAAATAAAGCAATAATAATTAAAAAAAGTTTAGATCTTAGGTTCCTTTTTTTATCAATAGAGCTTAGAATTTCTTTTCTTGAATTAAATTCATTCATAAAATTACTTTATGATTTGTTAATCGTTTTTTTCAGTATCTTCAACAGCAGAATCTTGCTCATTAGATTCAACAGGTTCGCTATTCTCGTCTTCATTATTGTTAAGAATTTCACTTGAAGATTCTTCAGCCTCATCAGCTATTTCTGTTTCAGGTTTTGAATCCTCAGCAGAAGAATTGATTTCTCTATTTTCATCTTTGAGGCTTTCCTTGCCTATACTTAGCAAAGATGTGTCATAAACGTGATTACTAGAAAAAGGGAGTAAAGCCATATGTCTTGCGCGCTTAACTGCAGAAGTTAGGCTCCTTTGACATTTAGCAGAAAGACCATTTCTCTTTGCAGAATCAATTTTTCCAGTTTCAGATATATATTTTTTCAGAAGACCAACAGCCTTATAGTCAAAACCTTCTTCAGGGCAATAACCCTGTCTTTCAGATCTTTGTAAGTTATTTTTTCCTCTAAATTTGGGTCTTTTTGAGTCACGTTTTTTAGTTACCATGGTAAATCCTTGTCTTCGTCTTCATTGTCAGTTGTTGAAGCTTCTTGTTTTTCTGTACTTTGTGCAGTATTTTGATTAATGGAATCAGCTTCATTTTTAGTTGATAAAAAAGTAACTTCATTTGCTATTACTTCAAAAGATTTTCTTTGGTTGCCATCTTGACCAACATATTCGCTGCTTTGGAACCTTCCTTCAACATATACTTTCTGACCTTTGGTTAGATATTGGTTGACGTTTTCAGCAGTTCTTGAAAAGCAAACAATATTGAACCATTCAGTTTCATCTTTGTATTCTTCACCGACTCTTCTTCTTCGATTAACAGCAATGCTAAAGTTTGCAACAGGATTCCCGTCAGGTGTATATCTTAATTCAGGATCTTGACCAACATTTCCGATTAACATAACTTTGTTTAAACTTGCCATTTTATTTTTTAGACCTTTTCATTTCAGGTACTTCGTCCATTTTGTCAGCCGCAATTAAAGAGTCAGTAGATTTAATTGAAGTAATTAAATGTCTTAAAATTTTATTATCTTTATTTAACTTGTCATCTAATTCACTAATTTTTAATGATTCCATTGAAAATCTAGATAAATAATAATTTCCTTCAGTGTTTCCTGAAAGTTCATAAGCAAGTTTTCTTTTTCCATAGTTTTCAAAAAAATTAATTTCTCCACCTGAATTCGAAATATTATCTTTAACTGTATCAATTGTTTTTTCAGTAGATTCAGCAGAATCTTCTGAGGACAGTATCCACATTAATTCATAGTTATTTATTTTTGACATTGTTAGTATCCTTTTCCAAGTATGGGATTTTAGCGTAAAACATAAAAAGTAACAATTATTTTAATTATCTACTCCCGGTAATTTAAATGATGATGCCAAAGCTTTGACATCATTTGATAATTTATTAAGTGTGTTAATGTCGTTCCTATTATTAATAATATCTACAATTAAATTACCCAAAGTTACCATCTGATCTTCTTTCATGCCCCTGCTTGTTAACGCAGGTGTACCCAGTCTTATACCAGAAGTTATTTTTGGGGGGTGATTATCATAAGGGATACCATTTTTATTCGCAATTATTCCACTATTGCGGAGGAGGCTTGCAATTTCGGCACCTGTCAAATTATTTCTGGAAAGGTCTATGGTAAATTGATGATTGTCAGTACCACCTGAAACGATTCTAAATCCGCTAGAAGATATTGTACTTGATAATTTCTTTGCATTTTTTACAATCTGTTTTGAATAATTTTTAAATTCACTGCCAAGTGCTTCACTGTAAGCTATAGCTTTTGCAGCTATCATATTCATGAAAGGCCCTCCTTGCATTCCTGGAAATACAGCCTTGTCAATGATGTTTGAAAATTCATTTTTGCACATTATCATCGCTCCTCTTGGACCTCGTAAAGTCTTATGAGTGGTTGTAGTTACGAAATCAGAATAAGGCACAGGTGAAGGATGTACATCAGCAGCAATAAGTCCAGAAATATGAGCAACATCAGATAGTAAATAAGCCCCAACTTCCTTTGCAATATCTGAAAACTTTTGAAAATCAATTGTTCTCGAATAAGCACTGGCGCCACATATAATTATCTTCGGCTTTTTTTCCATTGCAATTCTTTTTACTTGATGGAAATCAATCAACTCTGATTCCCTATCAACACCATAAAAATTACAATCATATATTTTTCCTGAAAAATTTACTTTTGAACCATGACTTAAATGTCCTCCTTGATCAAGTTTCATTGATAAAATATTATCCTGAGGCTTCATTACTGATAAAAAAACTGCTTGATTGGCTTGAGTTCCGCTGTGCACCTGTACATTCACGTGATCACATTTAAAAAGCTTTTTTGCTCTTTCTATAGCGAGATTTTCAATATCATCTGATATTTCACATCCTTCATAATACCTTGCTCCAGGATAACCTTCAGCATACTTTGTAGTGAAAATTGAACCACATGCATCCAAGACATCTTTGGACGGGTAATTTTCAGAAGCAATTAAATTTAAAGAATTTCTATGACTACTTTCTTCTAAATTTATTAAATTTTTAACTTCCTTATCAATCATTGAATTTCCTATTTTTTTATTAATGATTATTATTATAAACAAAAAATTTTAAATGATGAGATTATTTGACATAAAAACCAATATACTCCCCAGAATTGATCCAAATTGCGATTCTATTTCTGAATCACTTAATTATTTAAAAGGTTTTAAAAATAGAAATTTAGAGAAAATTTGCTCAAGTCCAAATTTTTTTGATGTTGGAAAAAATAACTTGTCAGACATTTTAATAGATTTGCAAAAAGAAGCCAGCAAGCTTGAAAATTTTGATATACCAGAAATTTTTTCTTCTGTAATTTATCCAATTAATACTAATATTGTTGAATTTAATAATTTTATTACTATAAATAATTCCAATTTTATAATGTGTAAATTTCCAACTTTTGGAATTCCAGCTAATTTTTATGAAAAGCTTAGATATTTAATAAATAATAATTATTTGCCAATAATTACTAACATTGTTTACAGTCCATTAGGCAAAAATAAAAAAATATTGAATGATTTATTTGAATTAGGATGTTTGTTCGATATTGATATTAATGATTTTTTTGAATTTAAAAATAAATCAGCAGCAAAAATTATTAAATTCCTGGAAAATCAAAATTCTATAATAACTGTTAGTGGTTTTAATAAGATAATTGAATTAGAAAAAAGCTTTGAAAGATTTTCTAAACAAACTGGATTAGAAAGAGATAAGCTAGAACATAAATATTGTTGGAGTAATCCAAACCTAATAATTAATTATTAATTCACAGAGATCTCAGTGCACCATTTAATATATTCCTGATCATCTCCTCTAACAATTTTAAAATACTTATCCTGCATTTTCCTTGTGAATTTGCCAATATTTCCAGAACTGATATTTCTATTATCTAACTGCCCTACACTTGTAATATGTGCTGCGGTACCTGTTAAAAAGACTTCATCAGCAAGATATATTTCACTTCTATGAATTTTTCGAGATGATATTTCCATTCCAAATTCCTTTAATGCTATTTCAAATACACAATCTCTTGTAATCCCAAGAAGACAATTCTCTGTTTCAGAAGGGGTAATCAAATTCCCATCTCTGAGCATAAATAAATTTTCACCGCTTCCTTCAGAAACGCTTCCATCAAAATTTAATAAAATTGCTTCATCAAAACCTGCCATTGTTGCCTCAGTTTTTGCCAAAATACTTGTAGTGTAAAGACCAGACAATTTAACTCCGGTTGGCATCATTGAATCGTGAGGCCTTCTCCATGATGAAGTTTGACATCTAATAGGTTTTTCATTGTCTATGTAGTTTCCGAAGGGCACTATCATTAAAGCAAAATCACTTTCTAATTCATGTAATTTTAAGTTAGCAACTTTTTCTTCACTCTTGTATGCAAGTGGCCTTATATAAATATCTTCTTTATATCCTGATTCTTTGATTAAATTAATTGTTATGTCACATAAATCTTCTACTGAATAATTAATATCCATATTTAAAATCTTGCATCCTTTAATGAGTCTTTCATAATGTTCTTTGAGCCTGAAGACAAAAATTTTATTTTTTTCAGGATTCCAGTTTCCTCTTATACCTTCAAAAACAGCGGTGCCGTAATGTAGGGCATGGGTCATTATACTAACTTTCGCGTTACTAACTGGAATAATCTCCCCTTTAAAAAAAGCTAATTCTTTTCCCAATTGAAATCCTTTCAAAAATGACATTAATTTTAATCTAGATGAAAATTATATTAGTTTCAATTGTTAAAGCAAAGTAAAATAATATTCAAATGTGCAAAGTTACTTTAAATAAATTTAATATTTTAATTTTAATACTTTTGGTTTTAATTAGTTTTTCATGCTCAAATGATCAGAAAAGTGATGAATTAGATTTTAAAAAACTTGAATATAATGGCTACATATTTTCGGAGGGAAAAGTTAGTGTATTTTTGAAAAATTACGATAAGGAAAATTATTCAGTAACTTTAAATTCATTATCTCCAGAAAAAGAAATTAATGAAAAAGGAATAACTGAGCTGATTTTCTTAAATTCCTTAAATAAAAATTCTTCACTTAAAATTAAAAATATTATTGATATTGAAGAAAAAGTTATTTCAAAAGCATTAATTAACCCAGAATCAGACTATAGAAAAGTTAAAATTAATGAAGATTTTAAAATAAAAATTAATGAAACAGTTTATGAAAAATCTTCAAATACAACACTTAGGTTAATCGACATCAGCGAAGATTCAAGGTGTCCAGATCCAACAGATAATAACGAAAACATATCAAACCCCGGAAGCTGTATACACACCCCAAAAACATTAATTCATCTCATTATAGAAACACCAAAACACAGTATATTTGACGATTTTTTATATAAAGAACAATTAAAAGATTATGAATTTTTTTATGGAGGTAATTACATAAAAATTTCAAAAATCGATCCTGATATTTTAGAACTTAATAGATTCATAGATGACTCAGATTATGAAATTACAATTTCAATCTCGAATAACAGCTAAACTTTTGCAAACTTTATAAGTTTTTCATAAACCATCTTGCAATTTGTCATATCAACATTATTTTTAACGCCTGTTCTATATGCTTCGCCTAAAATTTCATCTACTTCAAGAGGTCTTTTTTGATCAAAATCTTCTTTTAGAGATGAATGGAGGCTATCGGAGCGATTTAAAATATACTCAAGAGTATTCTCAGCATATTTTTCATCAATTTTTACACCTATAGAAATAGAGGCATTGGTCATTTCAATTATCATTCCTTCAAGTATTTTTAAATATAATTTTTGATTAACAGTGCTCTTTGCATCCATATTTGCATAACACATGATTGAACCAATTGATGCAACCATAATTAATTTTTCCCATACAGCTTTACTTATATCCTCAGCATATTCAAACTGAATGTTTTTGGAATTTACTGAGTTTGCAATACCAATCAAATCATGTTGCAAATTTTTTGATATTCCATTTTTACCTATTATTATTTTTGCTTCATTTCCAAATTGAACAACACTTCCAGTTTTCTTTCTAATAGCATCTATCCATGTCAAACCATCAATTACCTCAATTCCAGTATTTTTAAATTGTTCTGATAGAAAATTATATGTAAATGTTCCATTTTGAATACAAAGAATTTTTGATCCTTTATTCAAATTCTTTAAATCATTTAAAATACTTCTTACTGAGTAAGTTTTTACTGCGAGAATTACTACGTCATATTCATTATCTATTGTCTTTACCAAGTTTAAATTTTCGGTATTCCTGCCCCAATTTGTATCCATAGCAAGTCCATTTGATTTAATTTTTTCATAATGATCTCCTCTGGTGAGTAAAGTTACGTTATGCAAATTTTTTGATAATGCCCCAGCAAAATAACTACCTATACCACCGCCACCATACACAAGAAATTTATATTTTTTATTTTCCATAGACATTTACTATTAAAAAGTTAATATATGTAATGTAACACTTATTAAAAATCATTTGAATGAGACCTATAAAAATTACTCCAAATATAATAGCCAACGCTGATGGTTCTATTCTTTACCAAAGCGGTAAAACCGAAGTAATATGTACTGCAACCTTTGAAAGCAAAGTGCCCGACTGGCTAACTAATGGAGGGTGGATAACAGCCGAATATTCTATGCTTCCAGCTAGTACATCTTCTAGAGTTCCTAGAGAAATTAGTAGAGGTAAAAAAAGTCCTAGATCTCAAGAAATTCAACGACTTATTGGCAGGTCCTTAAGAGGCGCAGTTGATTTATCAGATATACCTGGAAATTCAATTTACGTTGACTGTGATGTTATTAATGCTGATGGCGGAACAAGAACTGCATCAATAAACGGAGGTTACTTGGCTCTAGTTTTGGCTTTAAAAAAGCGATTACCCAATTTAATTATTAACAACAATATTACACCTATTGCAGCTATAAGTGTTGGAAAAGTTAACGGACAAATTGTCGATGATCTTGATTATGAAATGGATTCTAATGCAGACGTTGATCTCAACTTGGTCATGAATTCATCTTATGAAATAATAGAAATTCAAGGTACTGGAGAAAAAGGTACATTTTCAACAATTGAACTAAATGAAATGATTAATTTAGGAAAAAAATGCATTGAGAAAATTTTTAAAGAACAAGAAAAAATTTTAAATAATAATGATTGAAAAAATTTCAAACATATATTCTAGGCAAGTTTTAGATTCGAGGGGAAACCCAACTTTATATTCTTTGGTGGAGACTTCAAATGGAAATAAGGGTTTTAGTTATGTTCCTTCAGGAGCAAGTACAGGCTCTAAAGAAGCTTTAGAGCTTAGAGATAACGATCCAAAACTTTTCAATGGAAAAGGAGTTTTAAAAGCTGTCAATAATATCACTACCGAAATTGGACCCAGTTTAATTGGAATGGATATTAACAATTTAAATGAGATTGATTCAAAAATGTTAGAAATGGATGGCACTGAATTTAAGAGTAGGTTAGGTGCAAATTCAATTTTATCTATTTCAATGGCATGTACAAGAGCATCAGCTGCATCGAAAAATATTGAGTTATTTGAATTAATACGAAGTTTATATACTTCAGAAAATTATAATTATAAATTGCCAAACCCAATGTTTAATGTTCTTAATGGTGGTTCTCACGCTTTTAATTCGACTGATTTTCAAGAATATATGGTTGTTCCAGTTGGAATAGAAGATTTTGAAGTCTCCATCTCTGCTGGCTTTCAAATATATAATGAATTGAAAAAATTGCTAGAAAGCAAAAAATACCCAACAACACTTGGTGATGAAGGTGGATTTGCACCTCCAGGATTGACAAATGAAGAGCCCTTGAATTTGCTAAGTGATGCAGTATCTAAGACAGAGTTTAAACTAGGCAAAGAAATTAAGTTTGCCTTAGATGTAGCTGCTAGTGAATTTTATGATAGTACAGACAATATTTATGACCTAAAGTCTGAAGGCAAAAAACTTTCATCAGAAGGATTAGCAATTGTTTATAAAAACTTAGTTAAAAAATATCCTATCTATAGTATAGAAGACGGTTTATCAGAGAATGATTGGGCCGGGTGGCAAACTTTAACAACAAGCATTGGTAAAGATATTCAATTGGTTGGAGATGATCTTTATGTTACTCAAAAAAAATTTCTAACAAGAGGAATTGAGGAAGGTGCGGGCAATTCAATACTTATTAAGCTTAATCAAGTTGGAACAGTAAGTGAAACAATAGAAAACATTAAACTTGCCCAAAAAAATAATTTTGAAACCATTATTAGTCACAGATCTGGTGAAACGGAAGATACATTCATTGCTGATCTCGCAGTTGGAACGAATTCAACACAATTAAAAACCGGTGCCCCTGCAAGAGGTGAAAGGGTCAATAAATATAATAGATTATTGATCATATATGACTTTATTAAGAGAAAGTATAAATATGCACCAAAAAATAATTCTATAGGAAGTAAAAAATGAATACTATACGTATTGGGATAAATGGTTTTGGTCGAATAGGAAGACAATTGACTAAATTATTATTGGGAAGTAAAAATTTTAAATTATCTGCAATTAATGATTTGTCTGACTCCAATACATCTTCACATCTATTTAAGTACGACACTAGCTATGGATCATTTAATGGAGAAGTCTATTCAAATGAAGACCAATTAATTATTAACGGTAAAGAAATACACAAGTTTTCTGAGAAAGATCCTTCAAAAATTAACTGGTCAGATTATGATGTTGATATTGTAATTGAGAGTACGGGAATTTTTACAAATAAAAGTGATGCAGAAAAACATTTACAAGGATCAGTGAAAAAAGTAATAATTTCTGCCCCTGCAACTAATGAAGACGTGACAATTGTATTAGGCGTAAATGATGATGCCTACGATACGAAAAAACATAATATAATTTCAAATGCATCTTGTACTACGAATTGTGTTGCGCCAATGATAAAGGTTATTAATGATAAATTTGGTATTAAAAATGCATTAATGTCAACTATTCATTCTTTTACAAATGATCAGAGTGTCCTTGATCAGCCTCATTCTGACTTAAGGAGAGCAAGAACAGCGTCTGAAAACATAATACCAACTACCACGGGTGCTGCAAAAGCAGTTGTAAATGTGATTCCAGAAATGAAAGGCAAGATTGATGGTATGGCATATAGAGTTCCAACAGCATCAGTTTCTGTAACAGATCTTTCATTATCACTAGAAAAAGATATTGATGTAGAAGAACTAAATAATTCACTAAAAACGGCTTCTGAAACTTATTTAAAGAATATTATGCAATATTGTATCGATCCTCTTGTTTCACAAGACTTTAAAGGAAATTCGCACAGCGTGATAATTGATTCATTATCAACAATTAAGACTTCAAAAGGGATGTTTAAAGTTGTTGGTTGGTATGATAATGAATGGGGTTATGCAAATAGAACATTTGATTTAGTTGAGCTAATTTCATCTAAACTTTAATTTTTGTTGTAGAATAGTTATAAATTCAAATATTAATAACAACATTTATACAAATTATGGCAACTTCTAAAGAAAAAATTGAACTTAAAAATTTAGTTAGCACTAAAGCTAGCAAAAATGATGAAATAAATATTGAGACTGGTAGCTGGAGACTTAAAGGCGGATTAGCACAAATGCTTAAAGGTGGGGTAATTATGGATGTTATCAATGCGGATGAGGCTAAGATTGCAGAGCAATCAGGTGCTGTAGCTGTTATGGCATTGGAAAGAGTACCAGCTGATATAAGAAAAGATGGTGGAGTAGCAAGAATGTCGGATCCTAAAATGGTTAAAGAAATTATTTCGTCTGTATCAATTCCGGTTATGGCAAAATGCAGAATAGGTCACTTAGCCGAAGCTCAAATTTTGCAACATCTAGGAGTAGATTATGCAGACGAATCTGAAGTTCTAACTCCTGCTGACAACAATTTTCACATTAATAAGTGGGATTTTAATATGCCTTTTGTATGTGGTGCTACTGATTTAGGTGAAGCTCTTAGAAGAATTGGCGAAGGGGCATCAATGATAAGAACTAAAGGTGAAGCTGGAACTGGAGACGTTGTTCAGGCTGTTTATCATGCAAGAACTGTTAATACTCAATTAAAAAAAGTATTAATGCTTGATAAGGAAGAGCTGATGACTGAAGCTAAAAACCTCGGTGCTCCATATGAATTGTTATTAGAAATAAAAAAATTAGGAAGGCTTCCTGTTGTTAACTTTGCAGCAGGCGGAATTGCAACCCCTGCCGATGCTGCATTAATGATGCAAATCGGTGTTGACGGAGTATTTGTTGGTTCAGGAATTTTTAAGTCTGGTGATGCAGAAAAAAGAGCTAAGGCAATTGTTCAAGCAACTACTCACTACGAAAACCCAGATATATTGGCTAAGGTTTCTGAAGATTTAGGTGAAGCAATGGTTGGAATAAACATTTCTTCATTACCCAAGGAAGATAGGCTTGAAAACAGAGGAGTTTAATAAAATTTGAAAATCGGTATCCTAGCCTTACAAGGTGATTTTCATGAGCACCAAATTTGTTTCAATAAATTAGATGTAGAAACACAACTAGTCAGATCTTTATCAGAATTTGAAAACTGTGATTCTCTAGTTATTCCTGGCGGTGAGAGTACTGCAATCTCAAAATTATTAATTAGCACTAAAATGGATAGGGCTATAGTTGAAAAAGCTTCAGAAGGATTTCCGATTTGGGGAACTTGCGCTGGACTTATCTTGATTTCAAATCAAATAATTGAAAATGATCCCGACCCACTAAAACTCATTAATATAACAACATCTAGAAATTTTTACGGGCGACAAATTGATAGTTTTGTTGAAAAAATTCTTTTTGAAAATGAAAATTTTGAAGCAATATTTATTAGAGCTCCTAAAATTGTAAGCATTGAGAAAAATATTGAGATTCTTTCATCAACTCATGACGGTACCCCTGTGGCAGTTAAATCAAAAAATATCTTAGGTACAAGTTTTCATCCCGAATTAACAGATGATCTAAGAGTTCATAAAATGTTTTTGAATATGACCAAAAATAAATAATTTTAAAAAATAAAAAAACTAATATAATGAAAAAAATATGAATAGAGAATCTTACGAAACAATAAATCATCTTCCTCAGAAAGATCTTGATATTTTAATAGACGTACTACCTGAAAGAGTACAACATTATTTAATTGAATCATCAAAAAAATATGATTTAGTAGAGGTTATTCTTGATTTAGGAAGATTGCCTGAAGTACGTTTTTCTCAGTCAACAGAATTAATTCCAGGAGAAGATGTAACACACATTGATATTCAATATTTAATTTCAAAAATCAGTGAATTTGGAGATGATAACAGAGCAGGGATTGAAAGAACTCTGCATCGAATTTCTGTAATCAGGAACAGGAAAGGCACACCTGTTGGAATAACATGTAGAGTAGGTAGGGCGATAGAAGGAACTATCAAAAATATTGAAGATTTGGTCTTAAGCGGTGAAAGTGTTCTGCTTTTAGGTAAGCCTGGTGTTGGAAAAACAACAATGTTGAGAGAGGTTGCTAGAGTACTATCATTAACTGCGAATAAAAGGGTTGTAATTGTTGATACATCAAATGAAATTGCTGGCGATGGAGATATTCCACACAATGCAATAGGTAATTCAAGAAGGATGCAGGTACCTGCAACTTCAATGCAACATCAAATTATGATTGAGGCTGTTGAGAATCATATGCCTGAAGTAATTATAATTGACGAAATGAGTACTGAACATGAGTCGTTAGCTGCAAGAACAATTGCTGAACGAGGTGTTCAACTTATAGCCACAGCTCATGCAAATAATTTAGAAAATGTGCTAACTAACCCTACTTTATCCGACCTAGTCGGAGGTACACAAACAGTAACTTTAGGAGATATTGAAGCAAAAAAAAGGAAAACACAAAAAACTATATTAGAAAGAAAACATGAGCCTACATTTTCAATTGTTGTAGAAATTGTTGACAGGAATACAGTATCGGTACACAAAAATGTTGCTAGAAGAATCGATGATATTTTACGTGGTAGAAAAGTTTCTGGAGAGAAAAGATGGGTAGAAAATGGTGAAGTAAAAGTAACTCTTCCCGAAATAATCAAAGATGTACACGAAAGTGCTAGGCCAACTACTATTTTGTACCCATTTGGAATTTCAAAATCCCCATTAGAAACACTAATAAAAGAAATAAATGCTGATGTTAAGTTGACATCTGACGAATCAAAAGCAAATATATTCGTTACAACAAAATCTCATTATTCAAGAAAGCCAAAATCATTGTCAAATGCCTTAAACTTAGGTATCCCAGTTCATGTATTAAAAAGAAATTCTAAAGAACAAGTAAAAAGGTTTCTTGAAAAATTTTCAGGAAAAGTTAAGCATGATACTTATGGAAACCTAAACGGAAATTTCTCGGCATTTTCTAATAACACTGAAGTAACTTCTGCTTTAGATGAATTAAAATTTGCTATTCAAAAGCTATATAGTGGTGAAAATAGAATAGAATTAAATGCTCAAAATTCTTTTATCAGGAGATTGCAACATAAAGCGGCTGCTAAAGAGGGAATTAATTCTGTAAGTGTTGGTGAAGGTCAGGACAGAAGAGTGGTTGTTGAAAAAGTTTGGTAATATGTCATTATTTATTTCAATTGAAGGGTTTGACGGAACAGGTAAATCAACTCAAGCTTCGATTTTAAAAAAGAATCTAGATGATTTAAGTATCGATTCAATTTTAGTTAGAGAACCAGGAAGTACATCTTTTTCAGAAAAAATTCGAGAAATTTTAATAGAAAATACTGAAATTGAAACATTAACTGAGTTACTTTTATTTCAAGCATCTAGATCTGAATTAGTTAAAAAAGTAATTATTCCAAATCTAGAATCGGGTAAAGTTGTAATTACTGACAGATTTTCAGATTCTTCTTTAGCTTATCAAGGATATGGAGGCGGGTTAGATATTGAATTAATAGAGACTTTAAATAATATTTCTACATCAAATTTAAAGCCTGATTTAACTTTCTTGCTAGACTTAAAATTAGAAAGCTCTAAAGAGAGAACTTTTTCAAGAAATAACAATGAGCAAATAGATAAATTTGAAAAAAAGGATTCGATTTTCCACAAGAAAGTTAAGGATGGTTTTTTGGAAATTTTAAAAAATAACAATGATCGCATTATAAAAGTTGATGCCTCTAAAGATATCGATGAAATTTCTGATTTTATACTTAAGGTAGTAATGGAAAAGATAAATGAGGCTCTCTAAATTTATCGCATCTTCAGGATACGCATCAAGAAGAAAATCTGACTCACTAATTGAAAATGGTTTTGTTATTGTCAATAATGAAGTTTGTAGAGATTTTTCAACTCAAGTTTTGGAAGGAGATGAGGTAATAGTAGAAAATACAAAAATTTCACTTCCCAAGCCAAAAATATATTCTTTTTATAAACCAAAAAATTGCTTATGTACATCCAAAGATCCAGAAGGCAGAAGGACAATATATGATGTTCTAGGCCAAAATTATAAAAATTTAATCACAATTGGGAGATTAGATTTTAAAAGTGAAGGATTGTTGTTGTTAACAAATAATGGTGAAATTGCAAGGTATTATGAACTTCCAAGAAATAATATTAAGCGGACTTATTTAGTTGACTTTGAAGGAAATTATAAAAAATCATTCTCACAA
>MDTE01107945.1_pt1 | contig 17221 bp, 15 predicted proteins | sample 811231 | NCBI WGS metagenome assembly MDTE01 (sample SAMN05326651, study PRJNA326480) | marine metagenome | isolation source: seawater | place: Indian Ocean: Red Sea | collected 2010
AAGAATGAAAATTGATATATTAAAGTCAAGCGCCAATTTGGGCATGCCGCTCGGCCTGCTGGAGGATAAAGCGAACAATATTTATCTTATCATTCCCGCCGGTCACGAAGCCCCCAAAGGTTCGGTATTGCCCCACATGGGCAAGAGGATCAAGGCCGCTGCCATTCTCTATACTGTGGGAGGATTGAGCGGACTCGAAGTCGAGAAGGTCGAGGAACTCAAGTAGGAAAGAGATCAGGAGGTAAAAATGGACAAAAAGATAGGTGCCTTGTTAGGTGGTGCCGCATTGCTGCTTGCACTATTTTTCGCCAGCGGCAGCTTTTTCTCGCAGCCGGTGGACGAGCGCATGGAGCGGTTGCAGAGGTTGGAATTGCCGGCTGATGGCCTTGCCCTCTACCAGTTTCTGTTGCGGGAAATTCCCGATGTGGTTTCCCAGTTGCCCTGCGCCTGCTGCAAAAAAATGCTGTCCTGGTGTTACGAAGGGGGGTGCCCACCTTTGTGACGCCAGTGCAATGAAGAAGGCCGTGATGCCTTCGCATGGTTTGTCGAGGGCAAGAGCATTGAAGAGATCGCGCAGTTAATCGATAAGAAATATTTTTAATTGGGTGGGCATGGGAGAGTATAATTAGCTAAACTAAGCGCGGGCTCAAATAGGTAAATTCACATATTTCTGATATTTCCTAGCGTTAAAAAGCTATTTTTTGGCGCGCCTTCGCATGCGGGGCATGTGCAAGAGGGTATATGTGGGTTTTATTATATTAAGTAGCTGTAAAAAAATTGACTTATAAACGTGTGCTGAGGTTCTTAGCGTTGCCGTGTTAAATTTGTGGCGAGAAAAAAACTGCGGGCCGATGCAGTCGGCTTGAATCGGCCCGCACCCGTCCTGGCGATTTATTTCTATTAGCGCATCCTTCTCTCGGTGCGCTCCCCTCTCTTGGCAATCGCGTCAATAGTTGCTTCGACATCGACATCCAGCTTAACGGGATCCAGCGCTTTGGTAATCTCCCTGCCCCCGGCCTCGGAGCGCCGGGCCAGATTCATAATCAGGGGGGCGCCGCGGAGTTTCTGATTCGGCATAGTCAGGACGCCCACGGTGGGTTTGCGGGAATCCATTGGATTAGGCTCAAAAACCATACCTCTTTCCCCGGTGTTCAGAGCTACCAGGCTGCCGACCGGAAATATTCCCAGGGCTTTGACAATCAGGTTCACGGCGCTTTCATCGAACTCGATGCCTTTTTTTTTGTGAATTTGCAGCAGTGCCTGGTACATGGGCATAGAGGGTTTGTAAACCCGTCTGGAGGTGAGTGCATCGTAGACATCGGCTACCGCAGTCATGCGGGCAAAAGGGTGGATTTCGTCGCCTTTTAGCCCCAGGGGATAGCCACTGCCATCCAGCAGCTCGTGGTGCTGGGAGGCAATGGCTATTGCCTCTTCGGAGAATCCCCCGGCTTCGCGCAGGATTTCGCTACTGTAAAGGGCGTGGCGCCGCATTTCTTCCAGTTCGTTGGATTCGAAAGGTCCGGGTTTGTTGAGGATTTTGAGCGGAACCATAGTCTTGCCGATATCGTGCAACATGGTTGCGGCGACGATCATAGGCAATTTTTCCTGTTCGACGCGCCCGGCCTGGGCCATCGCCACGACTAGAGTACATACGTTAATACAGTGTACAGCAGTATAGGGATCATGTTGTTTGATGCGCGTCAGACTGACCATGGCATCCATATTTCGCAGAATGCTCTCGGTAATAATTTCGCTCGCACTCTGAACCTTGACCATGTCCACGCCCTTGCCGGAGGCGATATCGGTCAAGGTCTCCCTGATGGTCGCGATAGACTGGGCCCGGGCTTGCTTGGCCCTCTTGATTTCTTCGTTGAAGTGGACCAGGCGGCCCTCCGGTGGAGGAGTGCGTTTGGGATCGGTGATTGGTTGGACATGATCCGGTAGATCGCGCCCTTTGTCGGTGTCGATACTGACCATTTTGACGCCGGTTGCCCGTAGGCTGTGGATGTGCTTTTGAGTCTTGATTAAGAGACCGCCTTGTTGCGCGATCAATGCGTCCATGCGCCCGGTAAGGCGGGCTTTGCGGGTGGTAAAGAGGGAGGGCAAGGCATTGCACACCTGGAGAAAAGATCGTTCTGCGCCATTTTCAACCTTAGTTGCCACTTCTGCCTCCAGGAACATGCCGATTTCGAGATGGTCGATAGAAATGAGTTTTTTCATGATGAGCAGATTTAGCGTTCAGTGTAGATGCTCTGGCTGATCTCAAACTTTAGCTGTTGTCGATTAAATTAATTTCCACCTGCAAATTGGATGGTTTTTGCGCAAAAAAAACACCGTGTTGCTCGAAAAAAACGATTTATATCAATTATTTCAAGAACGATTTGCGGCGACAATGTTTCATTTATATCGGTTATATTGCGAGAATCTTGCGAAAAAATGAGTTTCCGCGTATATCTGCTTATAGTATTTGAGTATACGTAGGTATAAATACGTATTGAGCCTTAGAGGTACTGGCTGGCAACGAGAATATAGGCAAAAAGTGGGCGCTGGAATTCCCCCATGGCGAACTGGTTTATTATGCTCGAAGGGGTCAGCGGTTTGCAGCGGCGCCAAGGTCCTTGTTTTTTCTCCTGAGTTTCGATTTGCTTTTATGCGGTGATTAGAATACATCGAGCGCCTCTGAAAAAAGGTATGGGAAAGCATGAGTCCGACTATCGGGGCGAAATTTTTTATAGGGATGGTCGCCATCTCCCTCACCTTTATTATGGTATCCCTCTTGACTCTGGATCGCTTTTTGGCACGGATTGCCGAGGACGAGGTAAGCTATAGCCTGTTTCTCAGTGAGCGGGCGTACGAACGTTTTGAGGTTTTGCACGACAATCTGTTTGCCATCCAGGCGCGCTCGGTAGCGCAGACCCCGCATTTGAAGGCCGTTATGAATATTGCAGATGTCGACCACAAAACCGTTTTTCACACCGCCCGGGAATTGCACCTGGTCGTCAATACGGATCTCATGCTCCTGATAGATGCCCGGGGGGTGCTGCTGGCCGATGTAGGCGATTCTACCTTTTTCGGTGCGAACTCGAGTGCTTTCCCCGGTGTCGAAGAGGGGCTGAATGGAGCCGAGTGGCATGGCATCTGGAGCTACCGGGATAGGTTGTACAAAATAATTCTGATGCCCATAGTGCTGGAGAGGCAGTTGCTCGGCCTCCTGGTGCTGGGTGATTTGCTGGACGCCGCTGCCGCCGCCGAAGTGCGGGAATTCACCGGTAAGGATGTGCTGATTCTATACGCCAGTGAAGGGGCCGGCTACTCGCGGGAAAGGTCCGGTTCGCCACCTATAAGCCAGGAGGAGTTGATCGCTCTGGGACCTTTCCTGAAACGGCCTGAGGGTATGGACGGCATTCGTTTTTCAACTCCTTTTCGGACCGTCCTGGGAGAAAAAGAATGCCTGGCACTGGTGCTGCCACTGGGGGGTGGGGCCGGGAGGATCGTCTTGTTTCGGGCCCTGGATGAGGTGGAGAGCAAGGTGGGCGTGCTGCGGCTCTACATTATGGCGATTGGAGGGATCAGTATTGTCCTGGCACTGGTGTTGAGCGCGTGGCTTTCGGCCAAGTTGAGCCGGCCGGTCCGGGAGCTGCGAGATGTGGCCGAGCAGTTCGGGGCCGGCCGGCTTGAAAAACGGGTTGGGATTCATTCGGGAGATGAACTGGGACAATTGGCCCAGTCATTCAACATGATGGCGGATAATCTGGATTTTGCCTACCGGGAACTGTCCCGTTTTTCCAGACGCACGGTACAACTGCAGGAAGAGGAGCGCAGGCGGGTAGCCAGGGAGTTGCACGATGGCGTCAACCAGTTGCTCGCCGTCGTCGGTTTTGGCCTCGAGTCGATCGAGAAAAAATTACTGCGGCGCGATGAGCGCGCTGTGCCAGAGATCGATAAAACCAAAGAACTCTTAGATGAGGTCATTCAGGAGGTGCGCAATATTTCCTACAATCTCAGACCCAGTGTTTTAGACGACCTGGGTTTGATGGCTGCAGTGCGCAGCCTCTGTGACGAGTTTGCCAACAGGACGCAGATCCGGGTCGAAATGGAAACTGCCATATTGCCCGAGAATATCCCCAAAGAACTCGAAATAACGGTCTACCGAATTCTCCAGGAAGCGCTGAATAATATCGAAAAGCACGCCGAAGCCACGCTTGTGAAACTGCACTTTGCGCAGGAGAATGCCCGTATTGCAATAAAAATAAACGATAATGGAAAGGGGTTTGACGTGTTTCTGGGAGGAGGCGAAAGTGGCGGTGCGGGACTGAACAATATGAAGGAGCGCGCTGCACTGGTCGACGGGGTGCTAAAACTTAGATCTATTCCGCACAGCGGTACCGAAGTGCTGCTGGAATTGCCCTCAAAGTAGCCGGGGAGAAAAAGAGATGAGCGAAGACGAAAAGATCAAGTTGTTGGTGGTGGATGATCATCCCATTGTGCGCGATGGCATAAAGGCGCGTCTGAGCACTTATTCCCATATTGGAGTCGTCGGCGAAGCCGGGGGGGGGGAAGAAGCGGGTAGCAAGGGGCAGCAACTCGCTCCCGATATCGTGTTCATGGACATTGGGCTGGCAGACATGAGCGGGCTGCAAGCCCTGAGCTTGCTGAGGGAAAAGGTGCCCGGGGTCAATGTCATCATTCTAACTATACACGATAACAAGGAATACGTCATCCAGGCGCTGCGCTCCGGGGCCAGGGGATATATCCTCAAGAACGCCCCTTCTACAGAGTTGATTCGCGCGGTGGAAATGGTGCACCGGGGAGAGGTTTTTTTCCCTGCGGAGGTATCCCAGCTAGTGCTGCAGGAGTACGCCGGGGAGGCTGCAGGGCTGGATAAATCGGAGCTGTCGGGGCGCGAGCGGGAAGTCCTGGTGCTGATTGCCGGAGGCTATACCAGTAAGGCTATTGCCCGCGAATTGAGCGTGAGCGTGCGGACGGTCGAAAGCCATCGCGAAAACATTATGGGCAAGCTGGATTTGCATTCTATAGCCGAGTTGACAAAGTACGCCATTGCAAGGGGGTTGGTGGGGTTGGAATAAAACCGCTTGCGCTGCCGGTCGGGAGCTCCAGGGGGTAAAAATAAGCATATAATTGAAAAAAAAACTCTTTTTACCGGCAAATATCCGTAATGTACCCTATGGACTCCGTATTTTACCCGATTGATTTATCCCCTTCTGCAATCCTAAATTTTAACTACCCATAAATTTATTCAAGGAGGCTGCAATGACTCTGCAGACGAGGTACAGTGCAATTGTTCTGACGGCGATCTTCGCCGCGGGCTGGCTGGTGGCCGATGCGGAGGCGCGGGGTTTCAGGATGCAACAACTCCCGAACACGCCCGCCGGCTGCAATACTTGCCATACCACCGGGGGAGGGACGCCGAGAAATTCGTTCGGTCTGGCTATGGAGGAGCTGGTCACACCGGATGGTCGAGAAGTGTTCTGGGGACCTGAACTGGCCGCTCTGGACTCGGACGGCGATGGTTTCACCAATGGCGAGGAACTGGGCGATCCGCAAGGAATATGGGAAGAGGGCAACGAGTCCCCGGGGAATGCCGACGAAATTACCCACCCCGGGGATCCCGCCAGTCACCCGCCCGAAGACGATACGCCCACTGCAGTAGCGGAATCGAGCTGGGGCAAGCTCAAGCGGCTGGTCGAGAAAGTTCTGAAGTAAGCGTAGTATTCTTAGCTAGTCGATAAAGAAGTGCCACAAAAGCAGCGGCTCTCAAAGCAACTTTGAGGGCCGCTGCTTTTGTGGCACTTGGATGGACAAGGGGAGATTACTGGCTTTTATTTTGAGTGTACTTCGGCTTGAAATTTATTTCTCAAAAAGTGGACTGCAATATGGATAAACAGCGTGGGGTGCCACCGGACAAGGTTTCGCGTCGGTTTGTAAACTTTGTTTTGGGGTTGGGGTTCAGCGGTATTTTAAGCGGTTTTGCCGGTACCGCTCTGGCCTATTTATCACCGCGTCGGGATAGTGCTGTAACCTCGGATTTTATCACTGGGCGAGATGGGGTGCTGCGTCCCGATGCCATTGGCGAGAATCGGGGTGTGGTGGGTCGCAGTCGTCTGGGCAAGATTCTGGTCATCCGCAAAGGGAATCGACTGTTCGGCCTGCAGGCTAGGTGCACCCACCTGGGCTGCACTGTGGGATGGGACGGCGTTGCCCAGCAGGTAGAGTGTCCCTGCCACGGTGCCTGCTTTGACATTCGAGGCCAGGTGTTGCGCGGCCCGGCCCGCCAGCCCCTGGCGCAGATTGAGCTGGTAGTCGGCGACGAGGGAGTCCAGGTGGCCCCTCCGGCAACCTAGGCGAGGGTTCTCATGCGCCGTATTTTGTGGCAGTGGTTCGACCAACGCCTGCACCTGGAGCCCGTGGTGCGAGTGCTGCGGGAAAATCTGAGCAAACCGGTGCCGCCCCACGTCAACTGGCTGTTTACTCTGGGAGCTGTCCTGACCCTCCTGCTGGCTGTACAGCTGTTCACCGGCGTGCTGCTGATGGTGTTTTACCAACCCACCGAAAACACGGCTTACCAGAGCATTGAGCGGATTATGTCGGAGGTGCCCATGGGCTGGCTGGTGCGCTCCATACACGGATGGGGTTCCCATCTGATCGTGATCCTGGCCTGTGCTCACCTTTTGCGGGTTTTTGTATACGCCGGTTACAAGCGGCCGCGCGAAGCCACCTGGGTGCTGGGGGTGATGCTCCTGGGAGTTATCATCGGTTTCGGCTTTACCGGCTATTTGTTGCCCTGGGACCAGGTGGCGTACTGGGGAACTGTGATAGCCACCGAGGCGTCGGCTTCGGTTCCATTCCTGGGGTCCTATATCCAGGAGTTTTTGCTCGGCGGTTCGGAGGTGGGCGATGCTACTCTGGGTCGCTTTTACGTAGTGCACGTCTTCCTGCTTCCCATGTTGCTGGTCGGCCTGGTTGGTCTGCATTTATTTCTCATTCGCTATCAGGGCATTTCGCCGCTGAGTCGTACGGACCGGCCCGAGCCCGGTGCCGACGAGCTGCTTTGCAGTGGCGGCAAAGCTTTTTTTCCACACCATGCCCTCAGGGATTTCGCCGCCATGTATCTGGCCCTCGGGTTACTGCTCACTCTGGCCATTTTGTGGCCACCGGACCTAGGCCTGCCGGCCGATCCGCTGAATACCCCCGCGGGCATCAAGCCGGAGTGGTATTTCCTGCCGCTCTACCAATTATTCAAGTACGTCCCCGAAGTTGTTAGCATCCAGATATTGCCGCTCTTTTTTTTGTTGCTCGTTCTGCTGCCCTTTCTCCTGGATACTGCGCCGGAGCGCAACCCCAGGAAACGCTTGCGCGTCCTCGCTGGAGGAGGTATGGTTCTGGGCGCGATTTTCGTCCTGGGTTTGCTGGGACATGTATCGGAGACGACGCGGGAGTTCATGGGCAGGAAATACCATTTTGACATACAGGGCTGGCCGCGCCAGGTCGAAGTAGCCACGCCGCAAGGGGAGAGCAGGTGAAATTCCTCGTGCCCTTTCTGGTATTCTCGCTTTTGCAAGTTGAAGCTGTCGCCGCTGAGGACTTGGTGGACCTGGACGAAGTCTACTGTGCCCTGTGTCACTATGAGGAGAGTGATGCCTTTGCCCAGAGCGTCCACTATCGGCGCGGTTTGATGCTGTGCAACGACTGTCATGGCGGTCTGCCCTTTGAAGCGGATGTGGAGCTTGCCAAGGGAGCGGATTCCGGTTTTATCGGCAAACCCGGACGCGACCAGATCGCTGCGGCATGCGGACAGTGCCATAGCGCTCCAGGCGATTTTTTTGCCCGCGGTCCACACAGTGAGTGGCAGAACAAAGACAATCCCACCTGCATCACCTGCCACCGCAACCACCTAGTGACGGATGCCAGCCTGATGCTGATGGATGAGAGTTGCGCCACTTGCCACGAGAATGGCAGCATCGCACTGGAGGCGGGGGGGCGAATACGGGCAACCCTGCAGGAGAATCGGGATTATCTTGCCCAGCTTCAGATCCGCCTGGATAGCCTGGCGGCGCTGGATCCGGGGGTGCGTCGGGCCCTGTCCCATCTGGACGAGGCCGGGGTAGCCCTGCAGGAAGCCGGTCCCATCACCCACGCTCTGGAACTCGGCTTGATAAAAGAAAAGGCAGTGGAATTTCGCGCTGCCACAAAGCGGGTTGAGAAAATTATTGCAGATTATTTCCAGAAGCGCGAGCAACGTCACCGGGCCGTTGTGCTGGTCTGGGTTTTCGTCGCCGCCAATGTGGCGCTATTGTGGTGGCGGAGGCGTCAATTAGATGGATGAGAAAAAGAACACTCCGGGCGAGAATGAGCTGCGGGTGCGGAAAAGCAACCTGGCCATAGGAGGCATGAGTTGCGCTGCGTGTGCCCGTCGCGTCGAGCGCAGAGTTGGGCGTCTGGAGGGAGTTGAGAAGATTGGGGTAAATCTGGGCACTGAGCGAGCCCTTATCGAATACGATCCCGAACAGGTGCGCTTGCGGGATATCCGGCAGGCGGTGGTGGATGCGGGCTACCGAGTCATCGAGCGCGATGACCCACTGCGGGAAGGGCGGGCGCGTAAGCAACGCGAAATTCAGCTACAGAAGCGGCAACTGATGAGTGCAGGGGTGTTTTTTCTGCCTTTGTTTGCCCTGGAGATGGGGGAGATGGTCGGTTTGTTCCAGCCCGGCCTTTTCGCCGTTGAAATCCTGCCCGGCGGCACTGGATTGCCATATTTGCTGTTGACCTTGCCGGTGCTGTGGATTGGTCGCCACATCAACGCGGAGGGCCTGAGAGCCTTGCTGCGCGGGGCTCCCAACATGTTTTCGCTGATTTCAATTGGCGTTGGAGCGGCCTTTATTTTCAGTCTGTATGGATTGCTGGCCGCCCTCATGCAGTGGTCTGATTCTTTCCACAATTATTTCCCGGCGGCTTCAACCATTCTGACCTTGATGCTTTTGGGGCGCTACCTGGAAGCCATATCCAAAAACCGCGCCGGCGAGGCCATGCAGAGTTTGATGGATTTGCAGCCCCGGACAGCTGCCCTGCTCGTGGATGGAGAAGAGCGCAGTATCCCGACCGATCAGGTCGAAAGCGGCGATGTATTGCGGGTGCGGCCGGGGGGGAGGATCCCCGCCGATGCCACCATCATAGCGGGACATTCGGCCGTGGATGAATCCATGTTGACGGGCGAGTCCCTAGCGGTGGAGAGAGGGCCGGGGGAGCGGGTCATTGGCGGTAGTGTCAATGCCCAGGGGCTGTTGGAAGTGCGGGTCGATCGAGTTGGCCAGGATGCGATGCTGGCGCAGATTATTCGGCTGGTCGAGGACGCCCAGCTTGCCAAAGTCCCGATCGCACGGCTGGCCGATACCATCTCCGGGTACTTTGTCCCAGCGGTACTAGTGATCGCCCTGGGGGCCGGAGTCGGCTGGTTGCTGGCAGGGGCGGAACTGGCTTTTGCGCTCAAGATCTTCGTCGCAGTGCTGATCATTGCCTGTCCCTGCAGTCTCGGGCTCGCCACGCCAACCGCGATAATGGTGGGCACCGGCCAGGGAGCCCGGCAGGGGATCCTGGTAAAGAGCCCCGCAGTACTGGAGAAGGCCAGGCAACTGGATACGGTGGTGCTGGACAAAACCGGTACCATTACCGAGGGGCGACCTGTGGTCACTGATTTGATCGGGGCCGATGAGTCTGTAGAAGAAGATTGGTGGCGCTGGGCCGCGTCCCTGGAGCAGGGGTCGGAGCATCCACTGGGGAAAGCGGTCGTCCAGTATGCCAAACAACGCAAATTGGAATTGCTACCGGTGGCGGATTTTGTCGCCCTGCCCGGCCAGGGGGCCCAGGGCAGGGTGCTTGGGCGCCAGATTGCGGTGGGTAACCGCGCTTTGATGAAAGCTGTGGGTGCCGCCGCTATCGGGGCGCAGACGGAGCGGGCGAGTGCCCTTGCAGGGTCGGGGAAGACCCCGGTGTGGGTCGCGGTGGAGGGGCGGGTGGTTGGGTTGATCGGCATAGCCGACGTGCCGCGGTCGACCAGCGCTGCCGATATTGCACGCCTGGGACGGGTGGGCCTGGAGGTAGTCATGGCCACCGGTGATAGCCGCCAGACGGCGACGGCGATTGCGCGCCAGGTGGGCATCGTGCAGGTCGAGGCCGAGGTTCTGCCGGCCGACAAGGCCGCGGTGGTGCGCCGTCTGCAGGAGCGGGGTCGGCGGGTGGGCATGGTCGGAGACGGTGTAAATGATGCCCCGGCTCTGGCCCAGGCCGATGTGGGCTTCGCGATTGGCGCGGGTGCCGACGTGGCTCTGGAATCGGCGGATTTGGTGCTTATACACAACCGTCTGGCCGATGTGTCCAGGGCTCTGGATTTGAGCCGTGCGGTGATGCGCACCATTCGCCAGAATTTGTTCTGGGCGTTTTTCTACAACGCGGCCGGAATTCCACTGGCCGCGGGGGTATTATACATTTTTGGTGGGCCTTTGTTGAGCCCAATGGCCGCAAGTGTAGCCATGGCATTGAGTTCGGTATCGGTAGTCGGCAATGCTCTGCGCCTGAAGCATTTTAAAGGGGGTAATTAAGGGGCAAAGGGTTTTGTTCGGGGGCTTTCTTTATTATATCTTAAGCTTTCCGTTCCAGTTTAACGTGCTGCAACTCACAAAAAGAGGATATAGCCGTGAGCAAAATCATTCTCATGCTTGGCGCCTTTGATACCAAGGGCGCCGAATACGCTTTTCTGCGCCAGCAGATTCTGGAGCGCGGCCACAACGTAATGTCTCTGAATACCGGGATCCTGGGATCGACCGACTTATTCGAGGTAGATATCGAAGCGGACGAAGTGGCCAGGGCTGGCGGGAGAGAGCTGGAAACTTTGCAGGCCGAGCGGGATCGCGGTGAGGCCATGAAGGTCATGAGCCAGGGGGCGCCCCTGGTGGTGCAGCAACTCTACGAGGCGGGGCGCTTTGACGGTATCGTCGGCATGGGAGGCTCGGGTGGCAGCACCGTGGTGACCGCCGCGATGCGGGTCCTGCCTGTGGGCCTTCCAAAGGTTTGCGTTTCCACCGTGGCTTCGGGAGACACCTGGGCCTATGTGGGGACCAAGGACATCACCTTGATTCCCTCCATCGTCGACGTGGCCGGAGTCAACCGGGTTTTGCGGATTATTTTTTCCCGCGCGGCCGGGGCCGTCTGCGGCATGGTGGAAAGAGAGCCGCCGACCGCGACCGCGGAGCGGCCGGTAATTGTGGCTTCGATGTTCGGCAATACCACCGAGTGCGTCGACGCCTGTGCTGCCATTTTGGCGGACAAAGGCTACGAGGTGCTGATCTTCCACGCCACCGGCACGGGAGGGCGCACCATGGAGTCCCTGGTGCGGGAGGGATTGGTAGACGGAGTACTGGATATCACTACCACGGAATGGGCCGACGCGGTTTGCGGTGGTGTTTTCAGCGCCGGAGCGGAGCGGCTCAGCGCCGCGGGTGCCATGGGGCTGCCACATCTGATCGTTCCAGGGTGTGTCGACATGGCCAATTTCGGCGGTCCAGAGACCGTGCCCCAGAAGTACAGAGATGCCAAACGGCTTTTTTACGAGTGGAATCCCTCGGTTACCTTGATGCGCACCAGCATTGAGGAAAACCAGGAGATGGGACGGGTTTTCGCCGCCAAGGCGAATGCGGCCGCCGGTCCAGTGGCTTTTCTCCTGCCTTTGCGGGGGGTGTCTATTCTGGATGGCGAGGGCCAGTTGTTCTGCGACCGCGCGGCCGACCAGGCCATGTTCCAGGCCATCCGAGAAAATCTCGACGGGGGCATACCGGTGTACGAGCAGGACAACAATATCAACGATCCGGAGTTTTCGACGCGGGCGGTGGAAATCATGTTGGAGCTAATTGCCCAGAAAGGCTAGGAGAGGTCGGCATGGGTTTTAAAAGAGCCGAAGTCGTGGCGCGGTTGCGGCAGCACATCGAGGCAAATATTCCCATCATCGGCGCGGGTGCCGGCACCGGCATCAGTGCTAAATTCGAAGAGGCGGGGGGGGGCGATCTGATTGTTATCTATAACTCCGGGCGCTTCCGCATGGCCGGGCGTGGCTCGCTGGCCGGGGGGATGCCCTATGGAGATGCCAATGCAATTGTCATGGACATGGCCGGGGAGGTCCTGACCGTCGTCGAGGACACGCCGGTGCTGGCCGGAGTCTGCGGCACGGACCCGTTTCGCCAGATGCCGGTATTCCTGCGGGAAGTCGAGGCAATCGGTTTTTCCGGGGTGCAGAACTTTCCCACGGTGGGTCTTATAGACGGTCTTTTTCGCCAGAATCTGGAAGAGACCGGTATGGGCTACGATCTCGAGGTGGAAATGATTCGCAGCGCTCATGAAATGGGGATGCTGACCACGCCCTATGCCTTCAATCCCGCAGAGGGCGAAAAAATGGCCGCTGCCGGGGCCGACATCGTGGTGGCCCACATGGGCCTCACTACCAAGGGCACTATCGGCGCCACCACGGCGATGACTCTGGAGCAGTCGCCCGCTCACGTGCAGGCCATTTGCGATGCGGCCCGGGGAGTCAATCCGGAAGTGATCGTGCTATGCCATGGGGGGCCGATTTCCGAGCCCGAAGATGCTGAATACGTGCTGCAGAAAACCACGGGAGTAAATGGTTTTTACGGGGCTTCGAGTATGGAGCGGCTGCCGGTGGAGGTGGCCATTACCGAGCATATGAGAAAATTCAAGGAGATCAGGTTTTGATCAAGTTGTCAATCGATGGCATGAGCTGCGAAAACTGCGTGCGCCACGTGTGCGAAGCGCTCGAAGGCATGAGTGGAGTAGTGCAGGTCTCGGTAGATCTGGAAAAGGGCGAGGCCGAGGTGGAGGCCACGGTGGAACTGCTGGCCGATGAGATAAAAGAAGTTTTGGACGAAGAAGGCTACGAGCTGAAAAACCTCGTGCAAACTTGAAGCGGTGGCGCCCTAGCGGCGCTGCGAGAGTCGGCGTTGCGCGCCAGGATTAGAAAGGGTGTACATGGCGGTAAAGAAAAAAATTCTGCTCACCGGTGCCGCCGGTTTTGTCGGCGGCATTCTGCGCTCGCACTGGGGCGCTAGCTACCAATTGCGCCTGGCCGATGTCGAGCCCATTGAAGATGTGGCAGCGCACGAAGAATACATCCAGGTCGACATAACTCGAGCTGAGCAAATGCTGCAGGCCTGCCAGGGCATGGACACAGTGGTGCATCTGGCAGCGGACCCGAGTCCTGCGGCCGAATTCTACGACACTTTGTTGCCGCTCAACATCGTCGGTGCCTACAACGGCTTTGAGGCGGCGCGGCAGGCCGGTTGCCAGCGCATCGTCTTTGCCAGCAGTGTCAATGCGGTACTGGGCTACGGGGGGGAGGTGACGACCAGCTGGGACGTGCCAATTTTTCCACAGAATGTTTATGGAGCTACCAAGTGCTGGGGCGAGGCGCTGGCTCGGGTCTACGCGGATCAGCACGGACTTTCCAGCATTTGTGTGCGCCTGGGTAGTCCGCGCTACGACCAGGGGGGCGACTGGGATGCGGACGAGCCGAGCATGGGCATCAGCCCGCGGGACACGGCCCAGCTCTTCGCCCGCTGTGTGGAGGTGGAAGGGGTTGATTTTGCCATCGTGCATGGGGTCTCGCGCCACCGGCGCTCCTGGATGGACGTAGACGATTCGCGTCGGGTGCTGGGCTACGAGCCGCAGGACGGCACGTCTTTTCCAAAGTTGCAATGAAGATGCCATTTCCACTTTTTAAATGAAAGTCTGCCAAGAGGTTTGGCGAGCAGGCAGCATAGGGAGAGGGCCACATCATGAGCGAATCATTCTTCGGACCGGATATCGAACTGGGTACCCCCGAGTTGCAGTTGCCCGATGAGTTGCGCGCGCCCGTGCGCGCCCATCTGGAAAAACTGCGCGCCTATTATATGGCCGCCAATTGGGCTCGCCGCAGCGGTTTTGGCGTGCGCCCGGCCGTGGTGGTGGTGGACCTGGCTCTCAACTGGACGCGGCCGGGGACCCAGATGGGCAGCAACGTCGAACCAGTGGTGGAGGGCACCCGGCGCATTCTGACGGCGGCCCGGAGTGCCGCCGTCCCCATTTTCTTTTCTACCTCCGAATTCGATCCGGACGAATTCACCGGTATGGCGAACAGCAAGGTCCAGACCGACCTCAAAGCCGGAGATGCCAGCCTCATGGAGATCGATCCGCGCCTGGAACGCCGCCCGGACGAGAAGATTTTCACCAAGCGCTGGGCTTCTTGTTTTGCGGGCACCGCTCTGCGCAATATGCTTACGGCGCTGCAGGTAGATACGGTGATAGTCACCGGGGTGAGCACCAGTCACTGCGTATATGCGACCTGCCGCGACGCCTCCAGCAGTTTTCGCGTCGTCATCCCGCGCGAGGCCGTCGGCGAGCGCTGCCAGATTATGCACTGGACGTTTCTGCTGGATCTGGATATCAATGTGGGCGATGTGATGCCGGTGGATGAAGTGCTCGATTATTTTGGCCAGTTGTCGGCGGGGTGAAAGGTTGCGCCAATCCTCCATGATTATTAGGATGGATTTTGCCGGCCTGTAGATTAAGTCTGGCAAGCAAAAGAGCGATAAAAAACTAGCGAAGAGGAGAGCTACGTGAACGGCGACCAGATGATAGCGGAAATATTAAAAGCGGAAGGTGTGGAATGGCTGGCGGCTTTTCCCTATCAAACTTTGATCGACAGTGCCGCCCAGGCTGGTATCCGGCCGGTGGTGTGCCGCCAGGAGCGCGCTGGAGTCAACATGGCCGACGGCTTCAGCCGCATCACCAACGGCAAAACGATCGGGGTCTTTACCATGCAGCTGGGACCCGGTGCCGAAAATGCTTTTGGCGGCGTGGCCCAGGCCTTTGCCGATTCGATCCCCATCCTGCTGCTGCCGGGGGGACTTGAGCGCACCCGCACGCAGGTCCATCCCAACTTCGATGCGGTTCCCAACTATCTGGGGATTACCAAGTGGTCTGCCAATATCAATGCCGTGAGTCGCATCCCGGAAATGATGCGCCGGGCTTTCAGCCAGCTGAAACACGGTCGCCCGGGACCGGTCCTGCTGGAGATTCCCCGCGATGTGGCTCTGGAAGAATTTCCCGCCGGTGATTTCGACTACCAGCCCGTGCAAGTCTTCAAGTCCGCCGCCGATCCCGATCTCGTCCGCGACCTGGTGGCGGCTCTGCTCAAGGCTTCCCAGCCAATTATAAATGCCGGGCAGGGCGTGCTCTGGGCCGAAGCCACCGACGAACTGGTAGAGTTCGCCGAACTCACCCAGGTGCCTGTTTTGACCACCTTGGCCGGCAAAAGCGCTTTCCCCGAGAACCACGAACTGGCGCTGGGCACCGGGGGGCACACTGCCACCCTGATGGTCGACCGCTTTCTCAAAAAGACCGATTTCATGCTCGGGCTGGGTACCAGTTTTACCATTTCCAGCTTCAACGCGCCGGTGCCCACGGGGGTGCCGCTGGCTCAAGTTACCAACTGTGCCGAGGATCTCAATAAGGACTATGCGATCGATTTTGGCGCCATCGGCGATGCAAAAATTGTATTGCGTCAGATGATCGAAGAAGTCAAGCGACAAAGCGGCGAACAGGGGCGCGGCGATGTGCACGGGGTGGTGGGTGAAATCGCCAGCATACGGGCCGAGTTCATGGCTGAATGGGGTCCCCGCCTGCATTCTGACGAGGTGCCGATTAGCCCCTACCGGGTCTTTAGCGAGTTGGCCGCAGCGGTGGATGTCGCCAATACTATCATCACCCACGATTCGGGTTATCCCCGCGACCAGCTGGCTCCTTTCTGGCAGACGGTGGCGCCGCGGGGTTATATCGGCTGGGGCAAGTCGACCCAGCTTGGCTATGGCTTGGGGCTGGCCCTGGGCGCCAAGTTGGCGGCGCCGGAAAAACATGTTATCAACGTTATGGGAGATGCGGCTTTCGGCATGGCCGGCATGGATGTAGAAACCGCCTTCAGAGCGGAAATCCCCATCCTCACAGTCGTCCTCAACAATGGCGTGATGACCCACTACGACCACCATATGCCCTACGCCAGCGAGCACTGGGGCAGCAATGCCCTTGGCGGTCACTATGCCCGGGTTGCCGAAGGATTGGGAGCCAGCGCCCAGCGGGTCGAGGCAATCGAGGATCTGGGCCCGGCCATCCGCCGGGGATTGGCGGCCAACCGGGAAGGCCTGCCTGCCCTGCTGGAAGTTATGACCAAGGTTGAAGAGAATGTGCCGAGTTACTGGTAGAGTTGCCAGGGCTCAAAACGGGCAAAATAATATGTAGTTGAAGGACGGCAAATGGTTCGGCCAGTTTGCCGTCCACACTCTGGAGAATAAAAAGGAGAGAACTATGGCTGCTTTTTTTCCTATCGTCATTCTGGTGGGGATCATCCTTTTTCTAATGCTCTTCACCTACTTCATCCCTATCGGGCTGTGGATCAGTGCCTACTTCGCCGGGGTCAAGGTGGGCATCTTCAAAGATCTATTCGCCATGCGGCTGCGCAAAGTGCCGCCGGGCGCTATAGTACAGCCCAAGATCAGCGCCAACAAAGCCGGCTTGGAAGTCGATCTGGATCGCATGGAAGCCCACTTTCTGGCCGGCGGCAATGTCAACGCCGTCATCCTCGCCCTCATCTCGGCCGACAAGGCCAATATCCCGCTCACCTTCGAGCGCGCCGCCAGCATCGACCTGGCCGGCCGCGACGTGCTCGACGCGGTCAAGGTCAGCGTCAATCCCAAAGTCATCAACACCCCCCTGATAGCCGCTGTGGCCAAGGACGGCATCCAGGTCAAGGCCAGCTGCCGGGTGACGGTGCGGGCCAATATCGACCGGCTGGTGGGCGGGGCCGGCGAGGAGACCATCATCGCGCGGGTGGGCGAGGGCATCGTCACGACCATCGGTTCGTCCGACACCCACAAACAGGTGCTGGAAAGTCCCGACCGGATTTCCAAGACGGTGCTGGACAAGGGGCTGGATTCGGGCACGGCATTCGAGATTTTGTCCATCGATATTTCCGATGTAGACGTGGGCGAAAATATCGGTGCCAAGTTGCAGACGGACCAGGCCGATGCAGACTTGAAGATCGCCCAGGCCAAGGCCGAGGAGCGGCGCGCCATGGCGCAGGCGCGGGAGCAGGAGATGACGGCGCGGGTGG
>MDTE01116011.1_pt1 | contig 17215 bp, 9 predicted proteins | sample 811231 | NCBI WGS metagenome assembly MDTE01 (sample SAMN05326651, study PRJNA326480) | marine metagenome | isolation source: seawater | place: Indian Ocean: Red Sea | collected 2010
CTGACTGAGCGGCGAGTAGCGGGTGTGCGCGACGTCCCCGCCGTAGGCGGGCCACTCCCCGGTGGCGGTCGAGGGCGGCTGCGCGAAGACCGGCAGCGCGAGCGCCAGCCACGCCCCGACGCTCCACCGTCCCGCTCGCTTCAACACCGACACGGGTGCGCTACTCGTCGACGCCCTGACCAGCCGGGACATTGCCCCGAGGCTTGAAGGCGGCGATCCCAGGTCCCGCCTGGTTCCGCAACGTGAACCAGAGCGTGCCGTCGCGGTCCCGGTCCAGCTTCGGCGTATGGGCACGGAGCTCAGGGAACGGGAAATAGGTGAAGACCTCCTGATCGGGGTCGAACCGGACCAGCGAGTTGTAGATGGCGTTCTCCACCCACAGGTTGTCCTCGTCGTCCGGCCAGAGGTCGTAGGGATTGCCATCCTTGAGCGGCAACTCGAACTCGCTCACCTCTCCCGTCACCGGATCGACCCGCGAGATGACGTTGCCGAAGTAGTGCGCCGACCAGATCTTCCCGCGTGAGTCGATGGCGGGCCGGCGCGCCGGGTGGGTCGTGGCATAGGAGGTCCACTCGGAGGTCTCCTGGTTGTACATGAAGACCGCCGGGGTATGGAGACCGACCGCCCAGACCCGATCCTGCCGGTCGACCAGGATGCCGTAACCGCTGAAGCCCTCGAGCGGCTCCCACTCGGTGAACTCCTTGGTCGCCAGGTTGAACCGGGCGATCTTCCCTGCCGAAGCGAAGTAGGTGTACCAGAAGTTGCCGCGTGAATCGACCCAGACGCTGTGCGGCCCGGCGCCAGTGGTGGGCATCTGGTAGCGGGTCATCTCCCCGGTCGCCGGGTCGAGCTCACCGAAGTGATCCCCGGTCAACTCCACCCAGTAGACCTTGCCCCGGTATTCGATGATGCCGTGGGGGGTGACGTTGATGTTGTCCGGGTTGTCAATCCAGTACTCGGTCGTGCGCCGCTCGAAGTCGAGCTCGCGCGTGTCGACCTTCAGGATGGCGTTCGACCCGTTGCCCGACACCCAGATGACGCCGGGATCGGCCAGGCTCGCGAACACGCTGTGGATGCTGCCGCGGGGGGTGACGCCGTTCGATAGCTCGCGACGCGGTCCACGGTTCAACTCGTACTGGACATAGACGGCGTCGCCCAGCGCCGCCTCGTCCCGGATGAGCGGATCGAGCTCGAGGTCGCGCTGCGTCGACCCGGGCCCGAAGTTGGCGGCCAGATACTGGATGATCTCCTCTTTCTCTTCTGGCGACACCAGATCGTAGGTCACCTGCGGCACACCGGCCGCCATGTCCGCCACCCGCCCATTGGGATCGAACATGCGGTCGACGGCGGCCCGCCACCCGGCCTCGTTTCTCCGGCCGCGACGATGAAACCCGGCCGGACCGTGACAGCCGAAGCAGGCGCGCAGCATAACGTCCCGGGCCGGATGCGGTGGGTAGAGCGTGTCGAAGTCCACCAGCTCGACCTCCCGGTCATCACCCGCGCCGCCGCCATAGTTCCGCTGTGCCGACGCTCCCCGCGCGCCAGCCCCCTGGCTGGCCACCGCACCGGTCGACGACAGGGGCAGATCCGCCGTCACCTCCTGCCCGGCGGTCACCTGCACCTCCCGAATGACCGCGTCGAACCCCTCTTCGACGACCGACACCTCGTAGGTGCTGGGCGGCAGGTTGTAGATGCGGTAGGCGCCGTCCACGGTGTAGACCGTGTAGGACACCCGATGGACCGTGTCCCGGGCCTTGACCCGGAAGGCCACCACGGCCCCCTCGTCGGCGGTGACCTGCCCCGAGATGGTGCCGGTTTGAGCTTCCACCGGGGAAGCGGCAAGCGCCGCTCCCAGTAGCAGGCCGAGCACGATGCACACACGCCGGCGAGGAGCGATCTGACGAGCTGGCATGAGCCTCCTCCGGGTCGAACGGGTCCGAAGCTGAAAGAGGGCTCAACGTAGCACGCTGGTACGGGCGATTCAACCGCGTCCCAGACCGGATTTCCGGCCGCCCGGTGGAGGCCGGGACCGGCCAGGTGCGCCAATTCGAGTGCGCGCTGGGATTAGAATGGGCCCATGCTGCGGAGCGTTGGCGTCCGCCTGGCGCTCGTCCTGGCCGGGGTGGGGATGACGTGTGTCCCGGCCCGGGCCCAGAGCGAATCGGAGACCGACCTCGCCGCGAGCCAGACGCTCCTCGACCGCTACTGCGTCACCTGTCACAACCCCCGGCTCCAGACCGGCGGACTGGATCTGACCAGCCTCGACCTGGGCGCGGTCGATCTGGCCCCCGCCCGGTGGGAAGCCGTCGTGGGGAAGCTCCGCGGCGGAATGATGCCGCCCGCCGGACGGCCCCGCCCCGATGCCGACACCTATACCCGCTTCACCCACTGGCTCGAGGACCGGCTCGACGAGGCCTCAACCGGCGAACCGGGCCGGGTGCCGACCCATCGGCTCAACCGCGTGGAATACGCCAACGCGATTCGAGATCTGCTCGCGGTGGAAGTGAATCCCGAGGGGCTGCTCCCGGCCGACGACATCGGACACGGCTTCGACAATCTGGCCGGTACGTTGACGCTCTCGCCGGTGTTGATGGAGCGCTATCTCTCGGCCGCCAGACGGATCAGCCGGCTGGCCATCGGTGACCCGTCCATCGGCCCGGGGTTCACGTCCGAACGCTACGTCGTGCCAATCGACCTGGCCCAGAACGACCGGATGGACGAGACGCTTCCGTTCGGGTCGCGGGGCGGTCTCGCCGTCCGCCACCGCTTTCCGCTCGATGGCGACTACGACTTCACGCTGCGTCTGAAGCGGAGCGTCTACGAGTACATCGTCAACCTGGACGAACCGCACGACCTCGACCTGCGCATCGACGGTGAACGCGTCGCGCGTTTCACCGTCGGGGGCCAGGACCCGGCGGGGCCGGCGCCGCTCAGCTTCTCGGGCACCTTCGTGGCGGCGGGCGACGCGGCCTACCCCACCCAGGCCTGGGACGACTACCGCACCGGCGCCGACGCCGACCTCCGTGTCCGGCTCCAGGTGCCGGCGGGCACGCATCGCGTCAGCGCCACCTTCGTCGGCCGGAGCTGGGAGGCCGAGGGCGTGCTCCAGCCACCGCTCCGGGAGTATGGCGCCACGGTGACCGAGACCACCGACACCACGCCCCGGCCCGAGGGTCCGGGCCTGGAGAGCCTGGCGATCGACGGCCCGTTCGCACCCGCCGGACCCGGCTCGACCCGGAGCCGCGACCAGATCTTCGTGTGTCACCCGTCGAGGGAGCCGGCCGTTGATGAGAGCGAGTGCGCCACCCGAATCTTCGGCGCGCTGGCCCACCGTGCCTTCCGGCGTCCGGTCACCGACGACGACCTCGCGCCACTCCTGTCCTTCTTCGAGACGGGCCGGTCGGCGGGCGGATTCGAGCGGGGGATCCAGCATGGCCTGGAGCGACTGCTCATCGACCCGGAATTCCTGTTCCGCGTCGAGCGCGATCCAGAGGGCCTCGCCTCCGGCACTACCTACACGCTGACTGATCTGGAGCTGGCGTCCCGTCTGTCGTTCTTCCTGTGGAGCAGCATCCCTGACGAAGAGCTGCTGGAGCTCGCCGCCCGCGACGCGCTCTCGCAACCCGGGACTCTGTCGGCTCAGGTGCGCCGGATGCTGGCCGACCCTCGGTCGGAGGCGCTCATCGACAACTTCGTCGGGCAGTGGCTGTCGTTGCGAAGTGTCGACGGCCTGACGCCGGACCCGAATCTCTTCCCCGACTTCGATGAAAACCTGCGGCGCGCGATGCGGCAGGAAACCGAGCTGTTCGTCGCCGACCAGATCGCAGACGATCGGAGCGTCGTCGACCTCCTGGCGGCCGACCACTCGTTCCTGAACGAGCGGCTGGCAGACCACTACGGCATCCCGAACGTCGTGGGCAGCCACTTCCGTCGCGTCGAGATGCCGGACCGCCGACGTGGTGGACTGGTCGGTCAGGCCAGCATCCTGGCCGTGACCTCCTACGGCAACCGGACCTCGCCCGTGCTCCGCGCGAAGTGGCTCCTGGAGAACCTGTTCGGCAGCCCGCCACCGCCACCGCCGCCAGACGTGCCCCCGTTGCCCGATGCCGGTCCGGCCGGAGAGCCACGCACGGTACGCGAGCGGCTGGCCCAGCACCGCCGGAGCCCCGCCTGCGCCGTCTGTCATGCGCCGATGGACCCGCTCGGCTTCGCCCTGGAGAACTTCGACGCGGTCGGACGCTGGCGCACGACCGATCTGGGAATGCCAATCGATGCCTCGGCCGTGCTTGCCGACGGCACCACAACCTTCGACGGTCCGGCCGGACTGAGGGACATCCTGCTCGACCGTTCCGATCAGTTCGTCGAGACGCTGACCGAGAAGCTGCTCGTCTACGCGCTGGGACGGGGCCTGGAGTACTACGACCGTCCGGTGCTACGAGCCATCACGCGTGACGCCGCCGAGCAGGACCACCGCTGGTCGTCGATCATTCTGGGTATCGTCGAGAGTCCGCCGTTCCGGATGAGGACCACCGAATGAGCATTGTCACCAAGCGCGCCATTCCACGACGGCTGGTGCTGCGGGGGCTCGGGGCGTCGATCGCCCTGCCACTCCTCGACGGCATGGTGCCGGCGCTGACCGCCCAGACGCGCACCGCGGCCGGCCCGATCAAGCGGTTCGGCGTCGTCTACGTACCCAATGGCGTAGTGATCGATCGATGGACGCCAGCCACCGATGGCCCCGAGTTCGCTTTTTCCGAGATCCTCGAGCCGCTCGAACCGTTCCGAGATCGGATCTCGGTGATCACCGGTCTGACCCAGAACGTGAACGGGCTCACCGCCCAGAGCGGGGCCGTGCATGGACGCTGCGCCACCAAGTTCCTGACCGGCGCCATCCCGAGACCGTTCGGGCAGGAGGGAGCCGACTTTCTGGCCGACGTCTCGCTGGACCAGCTCATCGCCAGCCAGATCGGACGCGACACCCAGCTCGGATCTCTGGAGCTGTCGCTCGAGTCTGGCGACAAAGGCGCCGGCACCTGTGACGGTGGCTACAGCTGCACCTACAGCCACACCATCACATGGAGAGGCCCGAGCACGCCGCTGCCGATGGAGCACAACCCCCGGGTCGTGTTCGAGCGGATGTTCGGAGACGGAGGCAGCACCGACCCCGAGGCACGACGCGCCCGGATGGCTCACGACCGGAGCCTGCTCGACTCGGTGCGGGACAAGGCAGCCAACCTCACGCGCGGGCTCGGCCCGAGCGACGCCGGGAAGCTGACCGACTACCTCGACGCGGTGCGCGACATCGAACGACGCATCCAGCGAGCGGAACAGCAGACCACACGCGAGCTGCCGGCGTTCGATCAGCCGGCCGGAGTCCCGGCCACCTTTGCCGAGCATGCACGGCTCATGTTCGACCTGCAGGTGCTGGCCTATCAGAGCGACCTGACCCGCGTGATCACATTCATGGTGGGTCGGGAGTTCAGTAGCCGGACCTATCCCGAGATAGGCGCCCCCGGGGGCCACCACCCACTGTCCCACGAGCACAGCGCATCGAGCCAGGCACAGCTGCTCCGGATCAACGTGCACCACGCCGAGCAGTTCGCCTACTACCTCGACCGACTTCGCGATACCCCCGATGGCGACGGCTCGCTGCTCGACCAGGTGCTGCTCTACTACGGCGCCGGCATGGCCGAGGGCGACCACCAACCGTGGAACCTCCCGATAGTGCTCGCGGGTGGAGCTGGGGGCACGCTGACAGGCGACCGGCACCTCCGCTATGCGGCCCAGGGGGCCAACGCCAGCGCCTACTCGTCGGTGGACGGGGGAACTCCCCTCGCCAACCTCCATCTGGCGGTGCTCGAAAAGCTCGGGCTTCAGATGGACCAGATTCACGACAGCACGGGGAAGTTGGAGCTGTGAACCTGCAAGGAGACAGGAGACAGGAGACAGGAGACAGGAGAGCTCGCGGTCACGCCTCACTGGTCGTGACCGCGGTGGGGGTGTGCCTCGCCCTGACGGGCGGGGTCGCGGCGCAGGAACCGGGGCTGATCGCGGCCGTCCGCGCAGTGGATATCGACGCGGCGCGTGGGCTGCTGGCCGACGGGGCCGACGCGAATACACCGCAGGCGGATGGGACGACGGCACTGCACTGGGCCGTCCATCGCGAGTCCATCGATCTGGTCGACCTGCTGCTCGACGCGGGCGCCGACCCGGACCGGGCGAACGACCTCGGGATGACGCCGCTCGTGATGGCGTCCGCGCAGGCGCACGGCTCGATCGTGGCCGGGCTGCTCGATGCCGACGCCGACCCGAATCTCACGCTGGCCAGCGGGGAGACGCCGCTGATGCATGCGGCCCGCGGAGGGAGCGTCTCGGCCGTCGAGGCGCTGCTGGAGCGCGGTGCCAATGTGGACGCCACCGAGTCGGCCCGGGGCCAGACCGCGCTCATGTGGGCTGTCGCCAATCGCCACGCCGAGATCACCCGACGGCTCGTGGACGCCGGCGCCGACGTCATGGCCCGCACCGACACGTGGCGCCGGGTCTACAACATGGGGGGCAGCCGCTCGGCGGGCTCGGCATCGGGCGCCATCGCGCTGGAGGAGGTCGTCGAAGGTGGCAGCACACCGCTGCTCTTCGCGGCGCGCTCTGGCGACGTCGAGTCGGCCCGGATCCTCGTCGCCGCTGGGGCCGATGTCGAGGACACCGCGGGCGATGGCAACACCGCGCTCGTCATCGCCACCCACAGCGGTCACGCGACGCTGGCGGCATACCTCCTGGAAGCGGGAGCCGACCCCAACCGGAGCCCGCTCGGCTACTCCGCGCTCCACGCGGCCGTGTTGCGGGGGACGCTGCGTGATCGACTCACGAGAAACGACGATACGGTCGCCGGCCCCGAGATCGTCCGTGCGCTCCTCCGATCCGGAGCCGACCCGGACGCGCAACTCGAACGGGGTACCCCGGTGCGACGCTGGAGCCATGACTTCGCGTTCATGGACCGCTGGGTGGGCGCGACTCCCTACTGGCTGGCGGCGAAGTTCCTCGAAACGGAACTGATGGAGATCCTGGCCGAGGCGGGGGCGGACACGCGACTGGCATCGGAGGATGGCACGACGCCCCTGATGGCCGCGGCGGGTCAAGGATACAACCGCGGCGGCGGCAGCGCGTTCATCAAGGACCGCCGCGACTTCTCCTCATATAACCCGGTCGCCTCGGCCGCCCTTGGCTCCCGTATCCCACCCGACGAAGAGGCGGCGGCACGCGAGACCGTCGCACTGGCCCTCGCGCTGGGTGGCGACGTACTCGCGGCGAACAGGAGCGGCGACACCGCGCTTCACGCCGCCGCCGCCCAGGGGATGGACAGCGTGATCGAGCTGCTCACCCGGGCCGGCGCCGACGTCACCGCCGAGAACGCTCGTGGTCAGCGCCCCCTGGCGCTGGCGGTCTATTCGGACGGCATCGCGGGCGACCGATACGAGCGAGAGACCACGGCGGCGCTCCTCCGGTCGCTCGAGGACGTGGACCCATCGGTCGAGCACCCGAGCGAGCCCCATCGTCATCCAGAAGCGCAGTCGCTCACGATGCCGGAGCCAGCGACCGACGCGTCCATCGCAGCGGGTGCCCGTACCTACGAGCGTTTCTGCGCCACCTGCCACGGCGCCACCGGCCGGGGCGACGGACGCCTGGCGACCGCCACGGCGGCCTACGGGTCGCGCCCCTCGAACCTCACCGATGAGGTCTGGCAGCACGGCGGTAGCGACGGTGAAGTGTTCGTCGCGATCCGGGACGGTATCGGCCCGGACTACTCGATGGACGCCTTCGGTCAGCGCCTCACCGAGCCGGAGATCTGGCGGGTCGTGGAGTATCTGAAGAGCCTCCGATAGGGCTCTTCTGGCATCGGGCGTCAGGCCTCAGGTTCCCGACGGGCCAGTGTCACATCACGAGCCGACGGGCCCGGATCGCATGGCTGAAGCCATGCGCCACAGAACCGTTCCCCAGCTACACGTCGGAGAGCGTGTTGAGCGGCCCGGTGCTGTCGCCGAAGGTCTCGACCGGCAGGCCCAGCTTGTCGAGCACGGAGACGTGGGGGTTCGAGAGCGGCGTCTCGGTGTCGTAGCGGAGGTGTCTCCCGCCCTTCACGCCAAGCCCAGCCCCACCCGCGAGCAGGGTCGGCAGATCCAGATGGAAGTGCAGGTTGCCGTCGCTGATGCCAGAGCCGTAGACGAACAGGGAGTGGTCCAGCAGGCTCCCGTCGCCATCGGGAATGTCGGCCAGCTTCTCGAGGAAGTAGCCGAACTGGGCGATGTGGTGCGTGTTGATCTTGGCCAGCATCGCCAGCTTCTCGGGGTCGTTCTGATGATGCGAGTAGCCGTGGTGGCCACCCGGCACGCCGATCTCGGGGAATGATCGCCCGCTGACCTCCCGCCCGAACATGAACGTGCTCACCCGGGTCAGGTCGGTCTGGTAGGCGAGGGCGAGCAGGTCGAACATCAACCGGCTGTGCTCTTCGAAGGTGCCAGGGATCCCGACCGGCTGGTCGACGACCGGCATCTCCCGCTCACTCTGTTCCTCGGCGCGCTGGATACGTCGCTCGACATCACGGACGGCGTCGAGATACTGGGCCAGCTTCTGCTGGTCGGCCGGACCGAGTGACCGGCCGAGGCCACTCGCTTCCTCGGACACGAAGTCGAGAATGCTCCGGTCCTGACGGAGTCGGGCCAGTCGGGCCTTCGCGTCCGTACTGTCGGCCGCGCCGAACAGCCGCTCGAAGACCGCGCGGGGGTTGTTCTCCATCGGCAGCGGCGTGGTCGGCGTCCGCCAGGCGATGGTGTTGGCATAGGCGCAGCTGTAGCCCTGGTCACAGGCGCCCAGCACCTCGACCGAATCGATGGCGAGCTCGAGCGACGCCAGCTGGGTCTGCTGCCCGAGCTGCTGCGCCGCCAGCTGGTCCATCGAGACCCCGGCACGAATGTCGGGCCCCTCGGTCTTCTTGACGTGCACGCCGGTCAGCCAGGTGGCCGAGGCACGTGCATGATCCCCCACGCCCTCACCGTCTCGCGGAATCGCCACCTTGTCGGCCAGCCCGGAGAGCACGTTCACCTGGTCGAGCACCGGCGACAGCGGCTGCAGCACCGGCGTCAGCTCGAGCGCCGTGCCGGCGCTCGGCGGCGTCCAGGCCCGCATCTCGACCCCGTTCGGCACGTAGATCGCACCGAAACGTCGCACCGGGGCGGCCGCGGTATTCCGGGTCGCAGCGAAGGCGGGCACCATCCCATCGAGGAGCGGCAGCGCCAGCGAGGCGCCGAGCCCACGCAGCACGGTCCGGCGAGGCAGGTGCCGTCCGGTCACGAGTCGGTCAGTGAGTGTCATGGCGTCTCCGATGCCCGCCGCATCTGGAACGGCGGGCTCTCGACGATTCCGAGGATCAGGCTCGACCAGCGATAGCCGTCCGGCTCGGCGTCACGCAGGATCTGACGGATGACCGGGGCGTCGTAATAGTCTAGCCCGCGCCCCAGCGCATAGGTCATCAGTTTCTCGGTCACGGTGGTCACGAACTCGGTGCCCCAGGGCGCCTCGAGCAGCGCCTCACGGAACGCGGCCGGACCGTCGAAGGCACGACCGTCAGGGAAGGTGCCCGAGGCATCGATAGGCGTCGGCGCGCCCGGTTCGTGGGTGCGCCAGCGGCCCACCGCGTCGAAGTTCTCCAGCGCGAATCCCATCGGATCGATGGTGGCGTGACAGGTGGCGCAGGCGGGACTGGCCCGATGCGCGGCCATCCGTTCCCTGATGGTCGTGGGGAGCGCACCGCCCTCCTCCTCCTCGAGCTCGGGCACGTCGGGGGGTGGCGGAGGCGGTGGCGCGCCGAGCAGGTTCTCGAGGAGCCACTTGCCCCGTACGACCGGTGACGTGCGATGCGGATAGGAGGTCACGGTCAGCACACTGCCGTGCCCCAGGAGACCGCCTCGGCGGGTGTCCTGATACTCCACTCGCCGGAAGTGGCTCCCGTAGACGTTGGGGATGCCGTAGTGCCGGGCCAGACGTTCGTTCACGAAGGTGTAGTCGGCCTTGAGCAGGTCCAGCACGCTGCGATCGCCCCGTAGCTGGTCGTCGACGAACAGCGACGTTTCGTCGCGGAACGCCTCCCGCAGGTTGTCGTCGAACTCCGGAAACTCGGTGGCGTCGGGAGCGACGCTTCGCAGGTTTCGCAGATAGAGCCACTGCCCGACGAAATTCTCGACCAGCGCCCGCGACCGCGGATCGGCCAGCATGCGGGTCACCTCGCCCTCGAGCACGCCCGGATCACTCAAGCGGCCCGCCTCGGCAAGATCGAGCAGCGCCTGATCGGGCGGTCGACTCCACAGAAAGAACGACAGCCGGGAGGCCAGGTCGAGGTCCGCGACGCGATACGGCGCACCCGGCGCCACGTCAGTCGGCTCGTCCTCGATGCGGAACAGGAACTTCGGCGAGACCAGCAGGGCTTCGACGGCCCAGCGCACGCCGTCCTCGAACCCGCCCCCTTCCGCGCGACTTGCGTCGTAGGCGGACAGCAACGGCTCGACGTCGCTCTCACCAACCGGACGGCGGTAGGCGCGACTCGCCAGCGCGGTCACGATCTGGCGAGCGCACCCTCGCTCGTCGTCGACCGACGCGGGACGGCAGGTGAAGATCGCGCGCCGGCTCGGAGTGTCGGCCGGGACCGCGCCCTGATAGGGGCCGACCACGTCGACCTGCTCCACCGCGGGGTCGGACGGATACAGCGTGTAGGCGAAGCTCGTGATCGGAGGTGGCGGCGGTCGCCCATCGACCGGCAGCGACTGCTCGAGACGATCGACGAACGCGACGCTGAGCAGGCGGGTACCCGCGGTCACCGGCAGCCGCAGCTCGAGCGGCGCCCGGTCGCCGAGCTCGAAGGTGCCCACCAGGGCATGGTCGAGCCGCACCTGGAGCTGTTGCCCCGCCCCGCCACGCCCCCGCAGCGCGACCTGGATCTCATATTCGGCGTCGAGCGGGAAGTGATGCCGCACCGCGAGGCCACCACGCGACCCGAACGGCAGATCCTCGCTCATCCGGTCGTTCTGGGCCTCGAGCGGCGACGTGCGGTAGGACGCGGTCGTCGCGGGCAGGGTGGCGTCGCCCACCGCCCAGCGGCTGATACGCGCCGCGGCGAGCAGATAGCGTTCGAGCAGCGCCGGCGACACCGTGAGGACGTCGCCGATGTTGTCGAAGCCGTAGCCGGTCTCGTCGGGGGGCAGGAGCGCCCGACCGTCGATCTCCAGATCCAGCAGGTCGCGGACCGCGTTCACATACTCGGTACGGTTCAGACGCTGCGGGCCCGGTCGACCCGGGTCCGGCGCCGCCGCGTCGAGCGCGGTCTCGAAGTGCGTCACGAGGCTCCGGTAGGTCGCCGCGTCGGGTCGAGGCCGGGGCTCGGGCGGCATCAAACCGGTGCGTAGCTTCCGAACCACCTTCTCCCACAGCGCTGGGTTGGTACCGACCTCCATCGGGTCGACCTCGTCGAGCGCCAGGCCGCCGATCTCGAGCCTCGCGTTGTGACAGGTGACGCAGTAGCGATCGAGGACGGCGCGCGGCGACCCGGCGTCGCTTCCAGCCGGTTGCGCCAGGGCCGGCGCCCCCCCGACGACGATACCCACGGTGAGCATCAGCGCAGACGCCCGAACCGGGCGAGACGTGGCAATCATGGCGGTCATCGCGCGGCCCCGCTCTCCTCGGACCCGTCGCCGAAGTTGGTCAACCCGAAGGTCAGCTGCAGACCGGCGTCCGGATCGGCCCCCAGTTCCCGGAGACGCGTCGCAGCCGCGTCGTGGCGGACGTAGGTCGTGCAGCAGATCAGATGTCCCTCCGCCACTTTGAGCGGTGTCTGCTCGGCGGCGTTGGTCACGTCGATGTCCGCGTCTCGGCTGATCAGAAACTCGATGACCTGGTTCGCGTTGTGATATGCCGCAGCGTGGAGCGGCGTCTCGCCGTGCGCGTTCCCGGCATTGACGTCGAGCCCCAGCTCGAGCCCTACCGAAATCGCTTCGACAGCCTTGGGCTCGGTCCAGTCGTAGTAGGTGATGTCGGTGGCGGCGCGCTTGCCCAGCCCCGCCGCCAGCATCAGCGCGTTCGTGCCGTCGTCGGTGGTCAGGGTGTGGTCCGCGCCACCGTCGACGAGCAGTCGCATCATCTCGGCATCGGCCGACTTCGCCGCCACCAGGAACGGTGTCGAGCCCTTCTGCGTCAGTCGGCCAGAGCCAGGTGAGGCGAACACGCCGATCTCGAACGCGGTCGTGAGCCGCTGCGGCATCGGCATCGGTGCGTTCACGTCGGCGCCAGACGCGACCAGCGCGCGGGCCGCGTCATGCTGGCCGGTGGCCGCCGCCAGATGCAGCGCCGTGTAGCCAGCCTCGGCCGGGGCCGGGTCGGCGCCGCGCTCGATCAGGAAGAGCGCGACCTCTTCGTGGCGTTTGGTCAGCGCCAGCATCAACGCGGTCACCCCATCCGCGCCGGCGTCGTCGACATCGGCCCCCGCCGACAGCAGCAGATCGACCACCGGCAGATCGCCAGCCAGCACGGCGTGCAGCAACGGTGTGAACCCGCCCTCGGACCGCGGCGGGTCGCCGTCGCCGTCGCGCGGGATGTCGGCCGGATTGACCGCTTCTCCGGGAGTGAGCACGCGCGCCGCACGCTCGACGGTGCGAGGACGGGGCGTGCGCACCGCGGTGCGCGCGTCGAGAGATGCCCCCACTTCGGCGAGCGTCGCCACCACCGACGCATGCCGCTCGGCGGCCGCCCACATCAACGCGGTTCGCCCGCCCTCGGTGGCGGCGTTCACATCGGCGCCCGCCGAGACCAGCAGACGCACCGCGTCGACGCTCCCGGAGCGCGCGGCCAGCATGAGCGCGGTTTCTCCGGATGGCCGCGTCAGATTGGGATCAGCGTCCGCCGCCAGCAGCCGTTCGACCAGTTCGGCACTGCCATTGGCGCCGGCCAGCATCAGCGGAGTCACACCGAGGTCGTTGGCCCGGTCCGCATCCGCCCCCGCCGCCAGGAGCAGATCAACGAGGGCGAGTTCGTTCCAGTGCGTGGCCCAGGCGAGCGGGGTCGCCCCATCGGCCCGGGCCGCGTCGACATCGACGTCGGCGGCGATGAGCGTACGGGCGGTGTCGAGCTGGCGTTGCTGGATCGCCTCGACGAGGCGTAGGTCGGAGTCTGAGGCGGGCTGGGCGTGCGCGCCAGGCACACACGCCCCCCCGAGGCTTACGACGAGCGCCGACACCAGGCACCGGGTCGACGGAGACATCTCGTTCGGTGTGACGCTAACGACCCTCTTCCGCCTCGCGCGCGCGGGCGCCGGTCAGGATGTTCGGCATCCCGTAGTTGCCTTCGTGGCAGGCGTACTCGACGAGCTCATACTGGGTCTCGTCCCGCACGTAGGTGAACATCCCGGTCCAGGGACGCGTGAACGCCTCCGGATCGTCGATGGTGAACTGATACTGCAGCGTGTCGGGACCCGTGCGGGTGTAGCGCTCGGTGAGCGTGAGCGCGTCTGTCGTCCCACGGAACGGCACGCGACCGTTGAGGTTCTTGATCTCCACGACCAGCGTATCGCCGTCCCAGTGCCCGCGAGCATCACCCAGCCAGGAGGTGATCGACTCGCCCACGTGCGGCTTCGGCTCGGTGGGGATGACACGGGTCTCGTGGATCATCTCGCGCTGGACGGCCACGTAGCCGGGCCCCTGCACGATCTGCATGCCGTTGTTGTAGACCTGCGGGGTCGGGATCAAGGTCCTGGTGATGCAGCGAACCCAGGGGCTGAGGTCCTCGGGGCCAGCCGCGAGCCGGCGCACGCCGGACGTGTCGACCCGGTTCGCCAGTCGGGCCTGAGCCTCCGGCGTGAAGTCGGGGATCCGCCCATCGGGCGGATCGATCACCATCGCCACCTGCTGCGACGGCGCGGACTTGACGTAGCCGAGCGTCGTGTCACGCCACTCCGACTCGTAGCCCCAGATGCTGCCGAGCGTGCCCCGTTCGCGACGCGCCGCCGCCTGCTCCGGCGTCAGCACCTCGGTGTCGGTGAGATCCCGGGGCCGCTCCATCGGGATCCCGTGGGCGGCGTCACCGGTCCAGACCCCCTGGAAGTCCGGCTCTCCCCACGGCGTGCGAGGCACGGTGTAGTCCCGCTGCTGGGTCGTGATGTCCACCACGTCGTCCATCGAGCGGGCCACCCCGGCGAAGCCGGCCTCGACCACCGCGACGCTGACATTGTCGGGCGCCGCGACGAACCCCCGCCGGGCCCCGGTGCGACCACGGTCCGGCACCGCCGGCTGCTCGGTGAACGAGACTCCGGCCTGGGCCAGCTGCGCGCTGTCGCGGTCGACGTCGTCGAGCTCGAACGCAATATGGTCAATGGCACGACCGGTGGTGGCCGCCGGCACCCCGTCCTCGTGCTGCTGCGCGAAGAGCCAGATGTCGCCGAACCGCAGACCGTCGATCTGCCCTCGGAGCTGCGCGGCCTCGCCGCCGAAGTGCTCCGCATACCAGGCCAGTGTCGCCACGGGGTCGGTCGCGCTGAGATGGATGGAGTGGAACCCGACCCTGTCGCTGTCCTCGACCAGCTCGATCCGGGTGCCCCAGGGGTCGAAGATGAACCCATGCTTGTAGAGCCCGGGCTGATCCCGCAGCGTCGATCCGTCAGGGAACCGCTGCAACCGGACGCCAGCCCCGCCAACCCCCACCGACTCGATCTCGCTCATCTTCGCGGCGAGATCCGCATAGGAGAACGAGAGGCGATCGATGCCGGTTCGCTGGCTGCTCCCGAGCGACGGCTGTGAATCGAAGGTGACCTGCACACCCTGGCAGTCGACCGAGTCGTCACGATCCGACAGCGGCTGGCAGTCGAGATGACGCGAGTACCAGCGCACCGCCTCGGTCGCGTCCGACGAGGTGATGTGCACGTGGTGGTAGTCGGCAGCATCAGCCGCGAGGGGCGAGAGAAGCAGCGCGCCGGCTACCAGCGCAAGACTCGGACGTCGAAACACCATCGGATTTCCTTTCGGATCTGCCTACTGACCGTCGGCCTCGCGCGCCCGCGCGCCGCTCAGGATGTTTGGCATGCCGTAGTTGCCCTCGTGGCACGCATACTCGACCAGCTCGTACTGGGTCTCATCACGGACGAAGGTGAAGGTGGCGGTCCAGGGCTGGGTCCACACCGACGGGTCGTCCATGGTGAAGGCGTACTGCAGCGTGTCGGGGCTGGTGCGGGTGTAGCGCTCGGTCATGACCAGATCCGGGCTGGACCCACGATACGAGCCGCCCTCGTTGAAGTTGGTGATCTCCACGACCAGGGTGTCACCCTCCCAGCGCCCCCGGGAGTATCCCCGATAGGCGGTCACGTCCGGACCCGGCCTCGGCGTCGGCGTCGTCGGAATGATCCGGGTCTCGTGAATCATCTCCTGCGTGATCGCCACATAGCCCGGTCCCTGCACGATCTGCAGGCCATTGTTGTAGATGCCCGGGGACGGCACCTGCCCGCGCGTGATGCAGCGCACGAAGATGCTCAGGTCCTCGGGGCCGGCCACCGGCGTCCGCCCGGACATGTCGCGGCGGTTGGCGTTGCGAGCTGCGAGGGCCTCGGGCGTCATCGGCGGAATGCGACCGTTCGGCGGATCGATGATCATCGCCACCTGCCGCGACGGCGCGGACTTCACATAGCCGAGCGTCGTGTCACGCCACTCCGACTCGTAGCCCCAGATGCTCCCCAGCGTGCCGCGCTCCCGACGCGCCGCCGCCTGTTCGGGGGTCAGCACCTCGGCATCGGCCAGGTCCTCGGGCCGCTCGAGCGGAATCCCGTGGGCCGCGTCGCCGGTCCACACCGCCTGCAGGTCCGGGTCGCCCCACGGCGTCCGGGGCACGGTGTAGTTCTCGACCTGCTCGGTCGTGATGTCGGTCCCGTGGTCCACCGCCACGTCCACACCCGCGAACCCGGCCTCGACCAGCGCCAGGCTGACATTGTCGGGCCCGGACACGAACGCGCGACGCGCCGCGGTGCGGCCACCCTCGGGCACAGCGGGCGCCTCGAGGATCGAGATGCCGGCGCCCTGCAGCTGACCGGTCAGTGCGTCGAGGTCGTCCACCTCGAACGCGATGTGGTCGATGGCGCGACCGGCGGTGGCGGCCGGCTGGCCGTCCGTGTGCTCCATCGCCAGCAGCCAGATGTCGTTCAGCATCACCCCGTCGAGCATGTCCTTGAGCTCGGCACGCTCACCGCCAAAGGTCTGCTGATACCAGTCGAGCGTCGCCTCCGGGTCGGTCGACGCCAGGTGGATGTGGTGGAACCCGAGGGTGTCGCTGTCTTCGACCAGCTCGATGCGGGTGCCCCACGGGTCGAAGATGAACCCGTACTTGAAGAGACCGGGCACGTCGCGCAGTGTCGACCCGTCGTCGAACCGCTGCAGCCGCACGCCGCGGCCGCCAACGCCGATGCCCTCCAGCTCTGCCATCTTGGCGGTCAGATCCTCATAGGAGAACGAGATGTGGTCGATACCCGTCCGCTGACTACTGCCGAGCGTCGGCGTCGAGTCGAAAACGACCTGCACGCCGCTGCAGTCGACGCCATCGTCGCGGTCCGAGAGCGGCTCGCAATCGAGGTGCCGCGTATACCAGGCGATCGCCTCGGTGGCATTCGATGAGATCAGGTGGACGTGGTGATAGTCGGCGGCGCTCGCGGCGGGCGGGGTAACGAGCAACGCTCCCGCGAGTACGGCCAGAACCAGTCGTCTACAACTCATGAGGATTCTCCCTCTCCCTTCCGAATTCCCTGATCGACAAACGGCGGTGAGGCCACGTGACCGTGGATCCCCACCGCCGAAGATCGAAAACGCCGTGCACCGTGCCCTATTCGGGCTCGGTCGGGTCGCGGCCGTCACGCGGCGCGCCGGTGCCGGACGAACCGGCGAACAGACGGCGGCCGTCTGGCAGCGTCACGTCGCGGCCGTTGGCCCGGAACCCACCGTCAATCGCCTGATAGCCCTCGACGAGGATCTCGATACCCGGCGTCACCGACTGCTTCGACCAGCCGCGGCGCACGAGCGCTCCGGGAGGCCCGGCCTCGATCATCCAGCTATCGACGCCACCCGCGTCGTTCTCCACGTCCATGTGGATCCACGAGTGCGGGTTGATCCACTCCATCTTGGTGATGGTGCCTCTGAGCCGGACCGGC
>MDTE01086474.1_pt1 | contig 17211 bp, 15 predicted proteins | sample 811231 | NCBI WGS metagenome assembly MDTE01 (sample SAMN05326651, study PRJNA326480) | marine metagenome | isolation source: seawater | place: Indian Ocean: Red Sea | collected 2010
ATTTTCTTAAAATTTTTACTTTTTTGAATTGATTTAAACTTTTCTTTAATTAATTTTTTATCTCGATATACAAGCTCTTCACTAATTCTTTTTGAAATATAATCATTTAAAAAAAAATTTAAAATTTCAATTTCCTCTTTATTACCAGTTAGTAATATTTGATCTCCAGTCTTGCCCTCAAAAAACTCCACTAAATAAAAATTATTTTTTAATTTATTTACAAAATTTATTTTAGCAGACTCAACTTTAAAACCATTAATATAATAAGATTTAAAATTATTTTGTTTTTTTATTGATTGGTACTCTCTATCATTAAATTTAAGAGGTATTTTCCTCAAATATATTTTGCTTCTAACTTTTATTAATGAAAATCTACTATTTGAAAAAGAATTTTTAGCTTCATATAACATTGTAATTAAGAAATAGATATTTAATAAACTTATATTTTATAATTTTTTTGATTTAAAGGTTTATCCAATATATCAACAGGATATTTCCTTTTCTCTACTTCTATGTATAGATTTTTACTTTTAAGAATTTCCTTTGTATTCCCAGAATTTATATATCCAAAAGATAGGTTTTTTTTAAAACAGAATGAATAATTTCCTGATGTGGTTCTGCCGATGATTTTATCTTCAAGATAAATTGGTTCCTCGTGAAGTAATAATGGATGGTTAGGCTCGCTATCTTTTAGAGTAAACATCATCATTTGTTTTGATAATTTTTTATTTTTTATCTTTAATAATTCGTCTTTACCTACAAAATTAATATTCTTTTTATAACTCACAGTAAAACTTAATCCTGCTTGATATTGGTTCTCCTCGGGGGAAATATCATGTCCCCAATGTAGAAATCCACTTTCCATTCTCATTGTATCCATTGCATGCATACCACAATGAGAAAGTTTGAAATTTTTTCCTTCTTCTATAATTTTTAAGTATAGACTCTTTGCTTGATTACTTGAAACATATAATTCATAGCCAAGTTCTCCAACATAAGATAATCTTTGTGCCCATACATCAATTCCCTTAACTTTTATATTTTTTCCAGTTCCAAATGGAAATTTATCTGTAGAAAATTTATCTTCACTCATTTTAGAAATCATATCTCTGCTAAATGGTCCAAATAATCCAAGGCAACAAATTTTTTCAGTAACATCTGTTAATTCAATATCTTCATGCAAATGTTTTAATATATGATACTTGTCACGTTCTCTCGATCCTGCTGATCCAACAATTCTAAAATAATCTTTTCCCATACAAACAACGGTTAAATCTGTCTCTATACCAGCACTTTCATTAAGCATATGTGTATAAGTTGTTTTGCCTATTTCGTTTTTAATATTTGCAGTACATATTCTTTGGAGCTCTTGATGAACATTTGTTCCTTTTAGATCAAATTTAGAAAAAGATGAAAAATCAAATAAACCAACATTCTGCCTTGCATTCTTTGTTTCAAATTCTACAGATTTATACCAGTTTTGATTTTCAAAGCTGTATTTGTATTTTGCTTCCTCTCCATCTAATGCATACCACATTGGTCTTTCAAACCCGCCCATTGTTCCAAAACAAGCACCAGCTTTCTTTAGTTCTTCATGATATGGAAAAAGTATTTGATTTCTTGAAGTTTGATGTTGTTTATGAGGCCAATGCATTGCATACAAATCGCCTAAAGTTTCTGTAACTCTTTCCATAATAAATTTCTTATCTGAGTGAAATTTTTGAAATCTTTTGATATCAAGAGAAAATAAATCTTCATTTATATAGCCATTCATCATCCATTCTGCAGTAACTCTTCCCGCTCCTCCTGAACTTGCTATTCCAATACTGTTAAATCCACAACAAGTAAAAAGATTTTTAACTTCAGGTGTTTCTCCTAATAAATACTGTGTATCTGGAGTAAAAGACTCTGGTCCAGAAAAAAATTTTCTTACGCCGGCAGTTTTTAACATAGGCAATCTCTTAAAAGATTTTTCTAGATAAGGTTCAAAGTGTTCAAAATCATCAGGAAATTCTCCAAAAGAAAAATCATCTGGGACCTTTCCTTGTTCCTTAAATGCAGGTTTTGCATTTGGCTCAAATATTCCAACTAATATTTTTCCTGCATCTTCTTTTAAATATAAACAATCATTATAGTCTCTAAGCACTGGAAGATTTTTTGGGAGATTTTTAATAGGTTCTGTAATTATATAAAAATGTTCATTAGGATATAATGGAATACTAACGCCTATATCATCTCCAATTTGTCTTGACCACATTCCAGTTGCTAGAACAACATATTCACATTCAATAATCCCTTCATTTGTTTGAACGCCATGAATTCTTTTATTCCTTAATAATATTTTTTTAACAGGAGTTTTTTCAAATATTTTAGCTCCCTCTATTTTTGCAGCTTTTGCGAGAACATTTGTAACACCAACTGGATCAGCCTGACCATCAAGCGGCATGTGTACACCACCAACTAAATCTTTGTTATTAATTACTGGATATAAATCTTTAATATCATCTGAATTTAAAACATTAACTTCAACATTAGACAATTGTGCTGTTGTAGCTTGTCTTAATAATTCGTGCATTCTATCTTTTGATGAAGCAACAGTTATTGCTCCATTTTGTTTTAATCCTGTTGATAAACCTGTAGTTTTCTCTAACTCTTTATAAAGATCTAATGAATATTTTCTAAGCTTTGTAATTGTTGAGCTGGCCCCTAGTTGACCTATCAATCCTGCAGCATGCCATGTTGTACCACTAGTTAATTGATCTCTTTCAAGTAAAATAACATCTTTCCATCCAAATTTTGCTAAATGATAAGCGCAGGAGGTTCCAGCAACACCCCCTCCAATTACGACCACTTTACAATTTGAAGGAATTATTTTTTTCATATGTTAATTATTATATCATTAATTATGAAAAAAATAATAATAACAGGAGTTTCTGGATATATAGGTTCTTGTCTATATTTTTATCTAAAAAAAAAATATAAAGTAATTGGTATAGACAAAAAAAATTCTAAAAATATTAAAGTAATAAATGTAAATTTATTAAATGAAAATAAGATCAATAAAATCTTAAATGAAGAAAAACCAGATTTGGTTATTCATCTTGCGGCTCAATCACTTGTAGATGAAACTATTAATAAAAAAAAATATTATTTAAACAACATAGACACTACCAAAAAGTTAATAAAATGTATGAAAAAAAATAATATAAATAACTTAATTTTTTCAAGCACAGCCGCTGTTTATAATCCAAAAAATAATAAAATTAGTGAAAATGATACCATTAAAACAATAAGTACTTACGCAAGAACAAAATTTGAAAGTGAGAAATTGATTAGGAGGTCAAAACTTAATTCTATTATTTTAAGATTTTTCAATGTTTGCTCAAGTTTAACAATGAATAATAAAATAATTGGTGAATTACATGAACCTGAAACACATCTTATTCCAACTGTAGTATATAAAAATTTATATAATAAAAAAGTATATTTATATGGAGATAACTATAATACTTATGATGGAACATGTATAAGAGACTACATCCATGTAAAAGATATATGTCGAGCTATTGAAAAATCAATTATGTATTTAATTAAAAATAAGTCAAAAAATAAAATTATTAACATAGGATCTTCTAAACATTTAACAAATTTACAAATAATAAAAAAAATTGAAAAAATAACAAAATTGAAAACTAAATTCAAAATTGTAAACAGAAGAAAAGGTGATGCAGATAAACTAGTATGTTCAATATCATACGCAAAAAAAATATTAAATTGGAAACCTAAGTTTTCTGGCATTGAAAATATAATTAATGATGAAATTAAATGGATAAAATATTTAAAAAAAATAAATTTAAAAAGGAGATTTAAAAACTATTTATGAAAATTTTAATAACCGGAAGCGCTGGTTTTATAGGTTTTTCTCTAGCAAAAGTGCTTCTTCTTAAAGGGTATAAAATACTAGGCTACGACTCTCTAAATAAATATTATGATATAAAATTAAAATTATCCAGAAACAAAATTTTAAAAAAATTTAAAAATTATATTTTTGTAAAAGGTCAACTTGAGGATCAAATTAAATTGAAAAAAGCCTCCTTTAGGTTTAAACCAGATATAATTATTCATTTAGCAGCTCAAGCAGGGGTAAGATATAGTTTGGATGTTCCAAGAAAATATATTTCTTCAAATATAGTTGGTACATTCAATATTATTGAGACTGCACATAAATTAAAAGTTAAGCATCTTTTAATTGCATCAAGTTCATCTGTTTATGGATCTAATGCATCGAAAAAATTTAAGGAAACTGATAAAACAGATACTCAATTAAGTATTTATGCAGCGACTAAAAAATCTACCGAAAGTATTGCTCATGCCTACTCATCTTTATGGAAAATACCAACAACAATGTTACGTTTTTTTACAGTATATGGGCCTTGGGGAAGGCCAGATATGGCATATTTTAAATTCACTGAAAAAATAATGAATAATAAAAAAATAGATGTTTACAATAGAGGTGAGATGTATCGAGATTTTACTTATGTTGATGATGTTACAAAATCAATTGAGCTTTTAATTAATAAAGCCCCATCTAAAAAGAATAAAAAATACAAAAATGACTCATTGTCTAATATTGCACCTTATAGAGTAATAAATATTGGTAATCAAAAGAAAATTTATCTTAAAGATTTTATAAGTGAAATTGAAAAAAATTTGAACAAAAAAGCATTAAAAAAATTTATTCCAATGCAAAAGGGAGATGTAAAAGAAACTTTATCAGACTCAACTTTACTACATAGTCTCACACAATATAAGCCAAAAATATCTTACAAAATGGGTGTAAGATACTTTCTAAATTGGTATAAAAATTATAATAAAGAATAAAATTGATAATAATTTTACTACAAAGTGTTATAGATGAGCATTTTTTACAATTTAGATTTTAAAGACTTAAATAAATAAAATTAGTTTATGGAAGCCTTAATAAATTCCAATTTTGTACTTTAATTCTCTTTCAATATTAAAAAAAATATATTTTATTTTTCTTTTAATTCTAAACCAAGTAGTTAATTGTTTAAACCCTTCGCTTCCTAATCCAGGATAATTTGGTCCTTTTAAACCCTTTTCCCATTTAAGATAATTTTCAGTCATTTTAATATGTTTTTCATGGTTTTTGTGATTTGGATGTGTTTCGCTCGGATCATTATTTAAATTATAAGTTTCCGTAATATCTTTAGACATTTTAATTAATTTAGAATTTGGATAAGTTACTATTTTTACACTATGAGGCGCTAAAACAACCTTCCACCCTTTATCATAGTCTCTAAAATATAGAAAACGATCTAAAGCTGAACATTCTGATTTAGTTAAACAAGGAGTAAGATCAACTCCGTCTAAATCTTTTTTTTTTGAATAATTTATTTTTGCTGCTTCTATTATTGTGGCAAAAAAATCTAATGATGAAATATTTTTTTCAAAAGTAACACCTGATGGATATTTTAAAGGCCATTTAATAGCAATTGGCACCCTTATTCCTCCCTCATATGGAGATGCTTTGCCTCCTCTTAAAATTCCATTGTCTGAAAAATTAGTTCTTTCGGGTCCACCATTATCAGAAAGAAATATAACCATGGTGTTTTCATCTATCTTTAGTGTTTCTAGTGCATCTAAAACCTTACCAACACCATTATCCAATGATTTTACCATTGCGGCATAAGTTCGTCTCGATGGATCTTTAATATTATTTATTGTTTTATAAACATCTGGATCAGCTTGCATTGGAGCGTGTGGTGCATTGTATGCTAAGTATAAAAAAAAAGGATCATCTTTATGATTATTAACGAATTTAACCGCTGCTTTACTTAATTCGTCAGTCAAATAGGATTTGATTTCTATAGGTTTTTTATTTTCAATAAGTTTAAGTTTATACCAACCAAATCTTTCTGTAACTTCTGAATATGAATTTAATGTTAGTAACTCGGGGAGATAATTTGAACCTCCACGTTCAAAACCAAAAAAGTAGTCAAATCCTCTATGATTTGGGGAGTAGTTCGATCCTACGCCCAAATGCCACTTCCCAATTGCAGCAGTTTTATAACCTGATTTCTTCATAACTTCAGCCAAATTAAATTCACTTCGTGGAATTCCCCCTGATACTTCCTCAACAGCACTGGGATTTCTCTCAAATCCAAATTTTTGATGATATTTCCCTGTAAGTATCGATGCTCTACTTGGGGCACAAATAGAATGTGTAACATAACCTTTTGTAAAAGTTATTCCGTTTTTAGCAATTCGATCTATATTTGGTGTTTTTATTTCCAAACTACCATTAAAGCTTACATCGTTATAGCCTAAATCATCAGCAACAATTATTACAATATTGGGTTTTGAGTTTTTATTTATTTCCGCTTTTGCACTTTGAAATGTAATTATTAAATATAAAAAAAAGATGTTAGTAAGAAATATATAAAAAACGAGTTTTTTATAATTTAACATTTAACTTATGAAGAATTTTTTGTGATTTTAGTAAAAAATTTGCAAAATCAAAATCTAGTTTTGTATTTATATCAACACCTTCATAATTTTTGCTATAGAAAGGCTTTATGATATTACCTGATAAAGATTTTTTTTTAAGTATTGTGCTAGGTTTAATAATTTCAAGACTTGCATTTTGATAATAAATTAATGGCAGAGTATTGGTTTGACTGCTATGCCAAGGAGTTCCATCGTTTTTATAAAATGGCAATAACGGTAATATCAATTCATCTTTATCTATCCACATTTTTCCAGGATGAATATGTGATTTTGAAACTGCTCTTAATGAGTCGATTACAGTTATAGATTTCATAAATTTTTTGTGTGCTCTTTTGATGGTATTTGCATCTCTAAAAGGTGAGGTAGGTCTTAAAATTGAGACATATTGTAGTTTTGAAAAATTTTTATAAACTTTAGAAAACCATAATAACCATGAAATATCTGGAGAGTCTGATAATGAAGTATTAGAAGGTCTTAGTTTAAATTTATCTGCACCATACTTTAAACTTATATCCATATATTCTCTGCTATCAGTGACAACAAAAATTTTGTCAAACAATTTGGATTTCTTGGCAGCTATAATGGTGTACGCTATTAGCGGATGACCATTTAATAATTTAATATTTTTATTTTTAATTCTTTTTGATCCTTTTCTAGCAGGAATTAATGCTATTCTTTTCATTTGTATTTAATTTCTCTTAAAGAAGTTGTTGGTAAGCCATTTGATTCTTTTATGCCAAATAACTCCTCAACCCTTACTCTATCGTTAAAAACTGTTGTGCTTCCCTCAATTATAACACAGTCCTTAATTGCTTCCTCTTGATGAACAACGCCTGTTGGAAAATGGAAACAATCTCCAGGTTTAATTATTTTTTTTTTTATTTTTTTTTTATGTATGTATCTTACTATAAGTAATCCAGATATTAAAATTCCACATTCGTCTTTTTTTCTATGGAACTGTAATCCACCCTTGCTTCCTGCTTTAATAAATAATTTCTTTAGCATTAATTTTCCAGGAATTAAAACCAGTAATTCTTCTTTACCCCAAGGTCTTCTACCTAATGTCTTTGGTTTTGAAAAAATTGGTTTTTTGTTTAGTTTAATTCCTGAAAAATTTTTAGATTTAAACATTACTTTTTAAAAAATTTACTTGATAATTTTTCATTTTTTTTTACATTTTTCAGAATTTTCTTCCCTACAAATCTATAGGTTTCTCTAATTGGAATACCATTAATATCATCATCAATTATTCCTTTTAAGTCATCAATTTTTATTTTTTGTCCTCTTTTCAAATCTTTATCAAAATAAATTGATTTACCTAGTTTTTTAAAAACGTATTCTTTTCCTAACTCTTTCTCTGGCTTTAAATTCATCATCAATGGCACTCGTTTGATATCTCTCACAAAATCACTAAACCCTTTTGCTTCTAAAGCAAATGGATGATCTGTACCCTTCCATGATCTATTTAATGTTACGTGTTTTTCAAATACTCTTGCACCAAACATATATGCAATTGGACCGGACAACACACCATTAAAATGATCAGATAATCCTATTACTTGTTTAGGAAATTTTTTGATAAGTTTTTCAATATTATTTAAACCTAATCTTTCAACAGGGCATGGATATTCTGAAACACAATGAAGGATAGCAAAATCATTTGAATATTTTTTTATAAGTTTAACTGTAGGAACTAAATGATTTATTTTACCACCGCCAATACTTAATACAGTTGGTTTTCTGGATTTTGCAAATGATTTTATTAGTTTTAAATTCCCAAGATCAAATGAAGCAATTTTAAGAACATCTACCTTTATATCTAGTAAAAGATTAAGACTTTTTTCATCAAATGCTGTAGCCATAAAGTCAACATTATGCTTTTTGCACTCTTTCTTGAGTAATACTAAATCTTTTTTGGAAAGTTCTAAAGCCTCTCTATGCTGACCATAAGTTTCCCCAAATGCATTTTCAGAATTATATATAGAATTGTATTTTTTTTTTGAAAAAAGTGTTTTGTTATTTCTTACTTGAAATTTAATTGCATTCGCACCAATTCTTGAAAACTCCCTAATATATTCAATTGCAACATTAACTGAACCTTGGTGGTTTTGTCCTACTTCAGCAATTATATAAACATCATTAGAATTTTTTAACTTCTCAAACATTTTTAATCAAATTTATAATTACAATATTCGATCAAATATTTAAATCTATCTTTTATAATTTGTTTCGTTTCTTTATTATAGTACTTTTGATAGTTCTCACGAATAGTTGTATTTTCTTTCGATAAATCAATGTTACCATGAAAACTTTTTTTGGATTTATCCAATAATTCTTTAAATTCAAAATTGAAATTTTCAAGCTTTATAATACCATCTACTATAATTTTTTTTGAATTGTCTAAAAACCAATCTTGCGCATTACCGTTACATTCATTAATCATTTCTTTGCCATATTTAGAATTCATGAATTCATTAAAACTCATCTTAGATATATCATTATACATTAAATTTAATTTTGAAAATTTTTGACCATGCTGTATCCACCAATGATAACTTGATACCATTAAATCCCATGGATTTCTTACACATGTAAATTTTAACGAATTACTCCAAAGATCGCTTTCAAAAAAATTAAAATATTCGATAGCTTTGCCATGGCGCGATAAAAGTTTTTTTCTCTTTATCTCTTCATAATAATAATATTTTACCTTGTCATAAAAAGAAAGTTCTGGATTTTTTAAATTTAGTAACAACTTTTTCACACTTGTACCACCAGTTTTGGGTATATGTATAAATATTATACCTGACTCAGGAAATATATTATAAACATTATGACTTTTTATTATTTTTTTCAAAAATGCCTTGAGGAATAAATAATTCATATAAATTTATGTATTTCTAAACTCTCTTTTTTGAGGCGATCTGTTTGGATTTAACTTGAGAGATACTGTTGAAATTTTTTCAACTATTAAACCTTGCTTTAATATGCACCATAAAAAAAAAACTTCTGATTGAAACCTAATTCTATCTTTTATAAATCTAATATTAATATTTTTATTTTTATTTTTTGGTCCAAAAAATAACAATTTTTCAAATTTTGATTTTAAAATTATTCTAAATAATTTTTTTGGAAGTAGGAAAGATAACATTTTTGGATAGGTTAACCATTCAAATCTTGCACAATTTTTGTCTGATGATTTAAAATTATCAGCGTCTACATCTACAATAGGTTCTAAATCAAGATATTTTTCTGGTTTGGAAAAAAAAATATCATCTAACGTTTTCAAAACTTTGTATGTTGATGCAAAAGCATAATCTGTATACATATAAATTTTTTTATTGTCAGGTTTTAGAGGAATTTTAATTTTATCTAAATTTAAAATATCTGTTCTAACTTTGTATATAATTGTGTCTTTTGACGATAGATTGTTTTCTTTTATATATTTTAAGGCCTGTGAAAATCGTAAATGCTGTATCATAAATTGATACTGTGGGAATTTCTTTATTTCATTTATTCTTTTTTTAAAAGATAATTCATTATCATTATTTATAATTATGCATTCTTTTGGTAAATTATAATTGTATATTTCATGGTTAGTTGAAAAAATTATAATAGCTTTATTTTTTTTAATTTGATTTTTTATGAAACCTATATTCTGATCTATATTTCTTGGTAATCCAACAAAAATTATAATCATTTAAATTTAATTAAATTACCTTCCTCTAAATTATATGTATTTTTACATATTTTAGTCGACTTTTCTCTATGTCCGATAATTATAAGTGACTTATAAGTTTTTAAATTTTTTACAAAATTAATAATTATATCTTCACTTTTTTCATCTAAAGCGCTGGTAAATTCATCTAGAATTAACACATCAGGACTATCAAATATTGCTCTTAAAAGTCCCAATCTTTGTTTTTGTCCTACAGACAACCCAACAGAAATATCTTCAATAAATCTTTCAAGGAATTTTTCAATTTTAGTAGTGGAAAATTCAGGAAAAAGCTCTGATGTGTAGTGATGAATTAAGTTTAATTTATTTTTATCACATAATCTTCCAAGAGTAATATTTTCTAAAATTGTACCCGTAAACAAGTATGTTTCTTGTGGAACATAACCGAAATTAATATTTGAATTAAATAAATAGCTAACATCCCTAATTTTTATTGGTGATAAGCCCATGATTGCATTTATTAACGTTGTCTTACCGGCGCCACTTTTCCCCTTTATTGCAATTTTATCTCCATTGAATAATTTAAGTTTAATATTGTTAAGTACTTTTGTTTTGCCCCTAAAACACGCATCACAATTAAAATTTAAGATCAATTTCTTTGATTTTTCATCAAGAGTTGAGTCTTCAATTTGTTTAAAAATTGGTAAATTTTTATTCATCATTATATCAATAGTTCCGCTTTGAGATGAACTGCCAAATTTTAATAAACCAAAAGATAAAAAAATTTTTTGTAATTCTGGTAAAATCTTTAATCCAGTCAAAGCATAAACTATTAAAATTTTTACAAAACTTGAATTTTCATTTGTTGAACTACTTTCAGAATATCCATAAAAAATTAGTGAGAAAATTAATAAAAAAATAAATCCCTCAATAAAAAATTTTGGAGCATTAGAAATAAAATCAAATTTATATTGATGATATGCCATTTTTTTAGAAAATTCTGAATATCTGTCAATAAATGTATTCAAAGTTTTTAGTATTGTTGAGACTAATTTAAGATTAAATGCATCATCAACACGTGCATATCTTTTATTATTATTTACAAATCTTAAATTGCCATGATGCTTAACTGATGCACTGATTAATAAAAAATTAATTAAATAAACTAAGCTAAATGTTATAAAAACAAACAAAGTGATACTAAAATTAAAATAAAATAAATATATTAACAAAAAAATAATGAATATCGATGATGTTAAAATTTCAATTATGGGTTTTAAAAGTTGCTTAACTATTTGTTGCGCTTCATCTAATACTAAACTTTTCAAATCTCCCTGATGTTTTTCATCCTCTGGAAAATTTTGAATTTTTAAAATTTTATTTAGTATTCTTATAGATAGCTGGTGTCTAGATATTGAGCAAATTTTAGAGATTAAAAAAAGTTTTGATAGCCCTAGGATTGTCATTAATATTAAAAATACTATTGAAATAAATAAGTATGATAAACTGTTAGGTAAATTAAATTTAGATTTAATTATATTTATTAAATAATTAATAAATAATGGTGAATCTATAGCTGAAGATGAATTAAATATTCCAAATAAATTTGATACAAGATAAATAGTTACTATTGTTGATAGTCCATAACCAACACTTATTAACACTACAAAAATAATTTTTTTTATATTAATTTCGGGGAAAAAAAAAATTAATTTACTTATCATTTTTTTTAATTTTATTTATTAATTCGATTAATTTTGAACTATAAGTTTTATTTCCATAATCTATAAAGTAATCAAACAAATCATCATCTAAAAATTTTTGTTGGTTTTTTATTTTTTCAACTATAATATTTTCTAAATCTAATAAGTCTTTAATTATAGTAATATTTTTTAAGGATGAGACATCATCGAAATGCGTATAACCCTCTAGCATCTCCCTTGGTCCCAGTTTGTTACCTGGTTCACTATGAGCAAGACCTATAAAGTGTTTCTTCAATATATGTGCCTCAATTAACATTGTTGTCATACCACCTATGACAAATTCTGATCCAGAAATTATATCAGCATATAAATCAAGTTCAGGCTGAAAGTTATCAGAACTAGATTTTGATTTATACTGTTCAGACAACTGAGGATCTAATATAACTTTATTTAGATTGCTTAAATCAGAAAAATTAGTGCTCTCACGCCAAGGATGTGGCCTATAAACAATTTTAATATCAATATTATTTTTTGTAATTATATAATTGAGCTTTTCTAATATTGAAAATTCATCAAATTCAACAGTTGTACCAACGAATAAAATATATTTAAATTCAAACAATTTTTTTATTTTACAGTTTCTGTAAAACTCAAATCTTGGGGTTCCTATACTAGTTGTTTTTCCATAATCTATATTTTGAATCGTCTGAGCATGTCTTCTTGATTGCTCGCCCCAAACTCCATAATGATTGGCTTCGTACAAAAGTATGGTTTTACTTGATAAGTTGTCCCAGTTATCTACGAGACAAGTATAGTTTATTTTATGTTTATTTAATGTGTATTCTAGATCTAACTCAAAAGAGTTAAAGCCATTTGTAGGCATTAAAATTATATCTGTCTCTATTTTATTTAATATATTAATTAATGAATGATTTATTTTTAAAAACTGCTTCAAAAATTTCTCTGTTAAAAAAGAAATAAATTTATTTGATGCAAATATTTTAAAGAGAAAAAAAAATATCCAAATTTTTAAGTATTTTGCTATTGGTCTAAATTCAAAAGATTTAATTTTTTTAGGCATATATCTTCTTTTAATTCTATATTTAAAGGATTTACTCTTATGTGTATTAGAAAACATTCTTATACCTGCTATAATTTTATGAATTATCTTGTTAGTTTTTATTTCATTACAGGTAAAATCAATTTTTTTTTTTTTATCGATAACTTTATTGCTTCCAATTATTTTTAGATCTGAAATTTTTTTTAACTCATCAATTACAAAATGATTTATATAATTTCTATAAAAAATATTATTTGAAATTATCAGAGTTATTTTCATTAAATTAACCGATAAATTCTTTTAATATATTTTTATTTGTAATTTCTTTATTAGATTTTTTTCCTAAAAAAATAAAACCATTTGCTGATTTAATCTTTCTTTTTTCAGGTATTAAGAAATCTAACAAGCTTAGTAATATAAATGGAGATGATATAACATTAGCTAAAAACTTATATTTTAGAATTGAGAAAAGAAAATGTTTAATGCTCCAATAAAGTGATAAACCAGGTCCGCCGTTTGTTTGTCTATGAATTGTATTGAATGACCTAAATAACCATCTATGTCCTAATTCAGTAAATCTATTAAAGTCGTAGGGTTCTTCGTGTGATTGTTGCATAAAAGGTGTTTCTGCCAAAACTAATCCTTCCGGTTTTAAAACCCTATATATTTCACAAACTACTTTATTTGGATTTAAAACGTGCTCAAGCACAGCCTGGATGATTACACCATCTACACTATTGTCTTTAATAGGTAAATTATGACAATCGGAAATAAATTGAATTTTATCACTAGGATAAACATCGGTGGAAATTAAATTAAGCGATTGATCATCATATAAAGTATCCATTGCTGTTCCAATATTACCACCGCCAATAATTAAAATTTTAGGATTAGAGCAAATATTTGATTTAAATATTTCTAAAGATTTTTTAGAATTGTAAATTGATCCGTTTAAAAAATTTTTAATTTTTTTTTTAAACATTGATCTTTTTCCAATGAAAGACTCTTTTAAATCAAAATTTGTATAAGCTTTTTCTTCAAAAATGCTTTTTTCAAAATCAATCAATATTGGAATATTTTGACATAATTTAAATTTAGTTTTGCCATTTGTTATAGTTACAATTCTATCATAATTATAATTTATAATTAAATCTGAATGATTAATTGGATCCCTTAATATATTTTGAATTTGTTGAATAGGTACTAACATCTATTTTATTAATTTGAATAATTTAAATATAAAGAAGCCTATAAAATTTGGAAATAAAATAAAAATTAAAATTATCCATGAATTAAAGCTTAAAGGATTTATAATCAAAGAATTTTTTATAAGCTTTAAAGCTATTTCGTTTTTATTAAGATGAATTTTTGCATGTATAGAAGCCTTATTTCTATTTCTGGATTGTCTAATTTTTTTATACTTAAGTAAGTTTTTGTTTCTTAATATAGCTTTATCAATAACCATGTCTCCATATGGGATTAATTTATAAAGCTTATTTGTAATTTGATTTTGATGCCTTCTTTTAAAACATGAAAAATCATTTATGTGAAAAATTTTATGTTTTTCAAGGATTTTTAAGTAAAAATCTGTATCCTCATAATATTTTAGGTTTTCGTCAAAACTACCTATTTCTCTAATAACACTGGACCTAACTAAAATTGATGAGGGAACAATTGGACCGTCTTTACAAAAATACTTGGTTAATTGATTTTTACATTTGTTAAAAGATCTAACAGAAACTCTTTTAAAATCATTTAATTTTTGATCACTAAAGTCATTATAATTAGTATAGATAAGAGCGTATTCATCATCTAAATTTGTAAAAGCATTAATTTGTTTTTTTAGTTTATCTGTTGACCAATAATCATCACCATCCAAAAATGCCAGGTATTTAGAAGATGAGCAATAAACTCCATAATTTCTTGATTTACTTAATGAGGAATAATTAACCTCATATATTTTTATTTTTGGATTATTTTGTGCAAGACTTTTGATAATTTTTAATGAAGAGTCTGTTGAGGTATCAATCACTACAATTATTTCATAGATTAAATCAAATGCTGACTGATTTAAAACACTATTAATACATTCTGTAATAAATTTTTCTTCATTATGACAAGTTATTATTATTGAAACAGTATTTTTTACCGTATTAATATTTTGAGACATAAATATAAATATTTAATTTTTATAATTAAAAATTAAACCCACAAAACCGTTTTTAAAATTAAAAATTTTGTATTTTAATTTTTCATTTTCAACTAAATTTTTGAAATAAAGATTATCACCAATGTCATCAAATATGACAATTGAATTAGATGAGAGTTTCTTTTTTATTAATTCAAATGCAAATTTTCTTCCACTAAATGATTTATCACTATCATAATGAAAAAAATCTATATAATTACTTTTAATATTTTTAATAAATCTATTTAAGGCAATTTCGTCTCCGTTTATATCCAATGTCCAATTTTTAGGATTTTTTTCTTTAACTAAAATTCCAGTATATTTTTCAACATTTAAATTTTTCTGGTCTGGAAAATCACTTGAATATAGTTCACCAAATGAATTTTTTTTAAATGCATCTAAAATAACCATACTAGACCATCCAGCAGCAACCCCTGTTTCAAAAATAATTTTGGGCTTAAATTTTCTAACTAAGAAATAGATTAAAAATATATTTGCTTGACCGCTTAATTTTATTGGTAAATTATTTAATATTATTCTAGAATTTTTTATTGCTTTTTCACAGTATTCTTTTGTTTCGATCCATAAGTTTTTGTCTAAATTTTTACAATAATCCTCATAATTTTCTGCTTTAGCGTTTGCCCATTCTTTTGCTTGTTTTGATTGATTAATTTCAAATTTTTTGAGAAATTTAAAAAATAATAACTTGTAGTTCTTGCTTTTAAAAATATTAATTATAATAAAAAAGAAATTTAATATTTTTTTCATAAATTTTCATTTTTTTTAATATTTCTATTTTGATTAATAGTTGAAATTATATCCGGCAAAATTGAAATTAAACCTAATAAAATAAATGATCTTGTAGATGAAGCTTCTGTACCAACATAGAAAATTATAGGTAAATAAATTGAATAAATTAAATATTGATATTGCTCTTTAGATATAAATTTTAAATGTACACTTTTATTTAATTCCAATTTAAATCTAATCCAGCTTTTAACCCATATAAATAAATATAATAAAAATCCAATTATTCCATTTTCTACTATTACTCTTTGAAACTCTCCATGGATACCTTCTTTCATTTGTTCTGGTAAGTATGAATAATCGTCTTCTACAATAATTACATATTTATTTGTTCCAATTCCTAATAAAAGGTTTCTAAGTATAAGTTCCTTAGAAATTTCTAAAGAAAAATTTCTTTGAACATTACTCCAAGTATCCCCCTCTGATATTTTGCCTGTTTCTAAAACATAGTTAAAATTACCTGTATTCATTATGTTTAAAGTTGTTTGAACTTTGTCTTGTATGTAAGGATTTGAAATCTTGTTTACTGAAAGAGAAAAAATTAGATAAATGACAAATAAAATTATTATAGACTTTATACCTAGGCCTCTAAAATAACTCAATGAGAATAAAAATATAAATATCGCAATTGCTTTTCTTTCACCACTAAATAAAAGAATAGAAAATAATATAATTAAAAATATATAAAATTTAAAATCAAAATTTTTAAAATAAATTTTGGAATAAATAAAAAAAAGTATAGTAATGATCGAATATACTATTCTAGTATCAGGTAAAAGTTTCCATCCAACACTTATTCCTTTATTTAAATGCCAGATAATTACAAATGATAATATTGAAATAAAAACCCATAATAGATTTTTAAGTAGATCTTTGTAATTTATTTCGTTTTTAGATTTAATTAAAATGTATAAAAATAATACTATTATAAAAATTTGAGCAAATTCTCTTAAAAAATTATTAAAATTTATATTTAAACTTAAAATAATATGAATAAAAAAAAATGGAAGCAAATAGGTTAGACCTGAAATTAACTTAATTTTATTATGATCTTTTATGAATATATATATCGCAAATAAAATTGTTAAAATATCAAATAATCTTATTACGGCAAAATTAGTTTGATATCTTATATTTGAAAACAAAGCTAAAAATAAAATAGTTATTAAAACTAAATAATTTATTTTTTTTTTATCCTCTACTAACATTTTAATAGATCATCATATAGTTTATCAATTTTCAC
>MDTE01108134.1_pt1 | contig 17211 bp, 14 predicted proteins | sample 811231 | NCBI WGS metagenome assembly MDTE01 (sample SAMN05326651, study PRJNA326480) | marine metagenome | isolation source: seawater | place: Indian Ocean: Red Sea | collected 2010
AATGATTTAACCAGAATACAATGTGGATTTATAGATACTCCTGAAGTTGAAAAATTATCAGATTTTATTGGCTCTCAGACTGGTTATGCGTCAGCTTATATTTTGCCAGAGTATTCAAAAGAAGATGTTAGTTCATCCTCTGAGATTTCCATAGATGAGAGAGATACAATGTTTAATGAAGCAGCAAGAGTAATTGTGACTAATCAACAAGGCTCAGCATCATTATTGCAAAGAAAACTTAAACTAGGATACAATAGGGCTGGGAGGCTGATTGATCAAATGGAAGATGCAGGTATTGTTGGACCATTTGAAGGAAGTAAACCAAGACAAGTGTTGATTTCAGATTTAAATTCGTTAGAATCTCTTTTGAGTGATAAATAATTTAAACATATTTTACGCTGTGGTTTTATTAATCTTTGGGATTAACAATACATTCTGTCAATCTGCCGAAGAAATTCTTAAAAAAGCACAAGAAAAGTCATTGATTTTGACTAACTCTTATTATAAGTTTATAATTGAGTCAAAACTTGATAATCCAATTTTACCAATAACAGGTGAACTTTTTACTAAAGGAGAAAAATATTTTATTGACACAAATTACATTGATCAAATTTATGATGGAGAAAATATCTTCACAATTGTTCACGAAAATCAGGAAATTATAGTTGATAATTCAGATATTTCACTTTTTAACTTTACTCCACATCAACTTTTAAATTTTTTTAAAGAAGATCATGAACTTGATTTCATAAGTAACTCAAAAAAATATATTATTAGAGCAACTACTTTAGATGATGGTATTATTTATTTTATTTCAATTAATTCATCAAACTATTCAATTGAAAAAATAGAGATGAAAGATTCATCAAGCAACCAGGTAATCAATACTTTTTTAACATTAACTTATGATTATAATTTATCTGTTCCATTGTCTTTATTTAAATTTGATATCAATAAATATAAAAACTACACAATAGTTAAATAATTTGAAGATACTCGATAAGTACATATTAAAATTTTACCTAAGTAGATTTATAGGTGTTTTTGCAATATGCTTCCTAATTTTTATAATTCAGACTTTTTGGTTATATATTGATGAACTAGCAGGAAAGGGTTTAGATATTCTTACGATAGGTAAGTTCTTTATATATTTTTCACCTAAATTAGTCCCACTTGTTTTACCCTTATCTATACTTCTAGCCTCATTAACTACCTACGGTACTCTATCGGAAAACTATGAATTTATTGCTATGAAATCAAATGGTATATCCATTATTAGAAGTATGGTTGCATTATTAATATTACATATATTTCTTGGAATTGGGTCATTTTATTTTTCTAATCATGTTGTTACATATGGTGAACTTAAATCCTACAATTTAAGGAAGAATCTTGCAAAACTTAAACCTACTCTAAGTATACGTGAAGGTATATTTAATGATATTGGTGACATGAATATTAAAGTCTCCAGAAAATACGGAGATAATGAACAATATCTTGAAGATATCATACTTCATAATATTTCAGATGATGAAATTAATCGTTTAGTTATCAAAGCAGAAAGTGGAGAGGTTAGAAATGAAAATGATAATTACCTTCAATTAATTTTAAAGAATGGGAATAGATATGAAGATGTTGTTGCCTCTACCGCAGCTAAAAAACAAAATTATCCCCATAGTAGAGCATCATTTGAAGAATATATACTTAACATAGACATATCAGACTTTAATAATGTTGATCTTGAAGAAGAAACATACAGGTCTACATATAAAATGCAAAAAATTAACCAACTAAAGAAGAGCTCAGATACCTTAAAAACAAAATTCCAAGAAGATATAAATATGTTTTCAGAAAGCTTTATTCTTGGTCATTCTCTAAAGAAATTACCCAACCTAAATCCAAATCAGATTGAATTAGAAGATGATTACGTTGATGGGTCTTTTCTAAAACTTCTTGATTCTCCTGAAGTGTATGAAATAAATGGAGTTTTGTCAATTGCAGAGGATGAAGTGGATTCTTATTTAAGACAATTATCAAATAAGAAAAAGACTTTTTTCTTGCAACAAAAATTGATTAATCTTCATAAACTTACTGTAAATGAAAGATATAGCTTGGTATTTGCATGTATATTTTTATTTTTAATTGGTTCTTCTCTTGGCGCTATTATTCGAAAAGGAGGGCTGGGCTTTCCTCTTGTTTTGTCAATAATTATTTTTTTGACATATCACTACATAGGTGTATTTGGAAAAAATGCTGCAGAAGATAATTCAATTAGTCCATTTATTGGTAGTTGGATTTCGACATTTATTATAGCTCCTTTCGCAATTTATTTGACAATGTTAGTGTCCACTGACAGAGTAATTAGATTCTCGCTTTTTGATAAGGTAATTGAAGTTTTTAATAAAATAAAATTAAAAAAATGACTGAAATCAAATTAGATAAAATTGAAGATGCAATTGAATCAATTAGAAGAGGTGAAATAATAATAGTAGTTGATGATGAAAATAGAGAAAATGAAGGAGACTTTATAACAGCTGCTGAAACAATTGACTCCTCGAAAATTAATTTTATGGCAAAAAATGGAAGAGGTCTAATATGTGTTCCTATGTCGGAAAGATTGTGCTCTAAATTACATTTAGAAAAGATGGTTCCAAATAATACAGATCCGCTGGAAACAGCCTTTACAGTGTCAGTGGATTTAAAAGGTAATGGAGTAACTTCAGGTATTTCAGCATCTGATCGTGCTAAAACAGTCCAAGCTTTGGTTGATAAGAATACAAAGCCTGATGATCTTCAAAAACCAGGTCATGTATTTCCTCTCATTGCTAAAAACGGTGGGGTACTTAGAAGAACTGGGCATACAGAAGCAGCTATTGATTTTGCTAGACTTGCTGGGTTTGAATCGGCTGGTGTTATAGTAGAAATTATGAATGATGACGGGACTATGTCAAGATTACCAGAGTTGATTGAAGTAGCTAATAAGTTTAATCTTAAAATTGTCTCAATTGAGGATTTAGTTTCTTACAGAATGAAAAATGATAGTCTTATAAATAAAATATTTGACGAAGATATTAATATTCAATATGGAAGCTATAGACTAAGAGGATATAAGCAGACAAACAATGATCAAATCCATATAGCATTAACCTTAGGAGAGTTTAGTAAAAATGAATCCATATTAACGCGAATTAATTCCTCGGTTATTAACAACGATATTACTAAGATTCTGTCTGGAACTAATGAAATGAGGTATGATAAGATATTTGAAAAAATAAATAAAAAAGGTAAAGGAGCAATTATTTTCATAAATCAAAATCAATCTTCTGAAGAAATTCTAAAAAAATTAAAGTCTTTTAATAATAAAGAACAAATACCAAAAATTGACTTTAAAGATTTTGGAATTGGTGCTCAGATACTTCATGATTTAGGAATCTCAAAAATAAATTTACTAAGTAATTCAAAACAAATTAATCGTGTGGGTCTCTCTGGTTATGGGTTGAGTATTAAAGAATACACTAACTATTAAAGGTATCAATCCATAATTTTATGGCCATATATATCACCATAATTAATAGTGTAATCCTAATTGCTCTTTCTCCTCCTTTTCTAACTGACCAAATACTTGAAAACCATGCTCCAATAATTGACCCAAGGACCATCCAAAAACCAACAATCCAATCTACTTTTCCTTCTATAGCAAAAATTAATAGTGCTGCAAGAGAATATATAAATACTGAAAATGCTTTTATAGCATTTGTTCTGATTAAATTAACTCTATTTATTGTAGTCAATAAAAGCATAATTACAATGCCAACACCAGCATTTAAAAATCCACCATATATTCCTATAAAGAAAAAACCTAATAGTGCATAGAATAAATATTTACCTTTTAACCTTTCTGCAAGTTCTAGAGATGAAATTGATTTTGTATTAAAAACAATTATTATACCAATAGTTATCATAATTATAGCAAGGAATCTTTTAAAAGTATCTCCATCAATATCAACTGCAATACTAGCACCAATAATAGCACCAATAAGAGCTGTTAAGCCAAGGTAAATTCCATATGGGTATGTTTTAATTCCTTTTGATGTATAGCCATAATTTGCAACAAATGCAGAAAATATTATCATTAATCTGTTAGTACCATTAGCTGTTACTTCATCCATTCCAATAAATAAAATTAGGACAGGTAGTGTTACTAGGGATCCACCACCAGCTAATGTATTTACGACTCCTGCAAAAAGACCAATACCGACTAAAATTAAAATTGAATTTACATCTAATAGCATTAATTACAAGATAATTCTTTTTTTATAATAGACTTTATGAATCCATTAAAGTCATTTTGAATTATATTTGAATGAATTAAAAAAGAAATATGAATATATCAATTTTAGGATATGGAAACCTTGGTAGAAGTATCGCAAATGGCTTAAAATCATTTGATAGTTTAAAAAAACTATATGTTACCAAAAAAGATATTGAAAATTTAAGACATAACATTGAAGATAAAAAATGCATTTTATCAAGCGATAATCTAAATGCAGTATCAAACAGTAGTATAATTTTTTTAACTGTACAGCCTAAACAATTTAAGGGATTAGCAAAGGAAATTAAAGGCCATATAAACTCAGATCAAATTATTATATCTCCCATAACAGGTATTTCCATTAAGGATTTAGAAGATGAGTTTGGTAATGATAAAAAAATAATTAGATGTATGACTAATACGGCTGTTGCTGTTAGGCATGCAGTTACATGTATCTGCTCAAACAAAACTGGAAAAGATAGTGTTGAAATTGTTGAAAATCTTTTTAGAAAATTAGGACATACAATGATAATCGAGGAAAAAAATATGCAAGCTGCAACCGTAATTTCCGCAAGTGGAATAGCTTTTTGGATGAGACTTATTAGAGCTACAGCTCAAGGCGGGGTTCAATTAGGATTTGAATCTAACCAAGCACTTGAAATGTCTGTAATGACATCATTAGGAGCTGCCAAGTTATTAGAGGTAAATCAATCCCACCCAGAAGATGAAATAGATAAAGTTACAACACCAAATGGTTGTACTATTGAAGGCTTAATTGAAATGGAGCATCAAGGCTTAAGTTCAGCTTTAATTAAGGGTATTGAAAAGTCATTTGACAAAATTAATTTAATGAAAAAAGAATAATTTTTTTCTCCTCTGAAAATCTAAAATCGTTTATATTTGCAAAGCTATTGGAGAAATGGCAGAGTGGTCGAATGCGGCAGTCTTGAAAACTGTTGAGGGTCATACCTCCGGGGGTTCGAATCCCTCTTTCTCCGCAAAACCCTGATTTTTTTTTCAGGGTTTTTTTATAGGTCAGCCAAGATTTTAGAGCCTATGTCAATCAAGTATTTTTCTCCATTCTCTATTGCATCATTAAATGAGTCAGCTATTTCTAAAATGGTATAAACTTTACTTAACCCTAATTTTTTAGATATACCTTCTTCTTTAACTCCGCATACTGCTATTATTGGTTTTTTATATTTCCTTGCCAGCTTACAAATTCCACTTATGACTTTTCCATTTCGTGTTTGTAGATCTATTTTTCCCTCTCCTGTTATTATTATGTCACATTCTTTAATTAGTGATTCTAATTGGGTAATTTCTATCAAATTCTGTATACCTGAAATTAATTTTGCCCCGAGTAAAGAAACTAAACCACCCCCTACTCCTCCTGCAGCTCCAGATCCAGGAATATTTGCAACATCAGGAAAGTCATGTTTAATTAATACTGATTGTAAATTGATTAATCCTTGATCTAATTTATTTATGTCAAGTGAGCCTGCTCCTTTTTGACTCGCGTAAACAAAAGCTGCGCCATTTTTTCCAAATAGAGGATTATCAACATCGCAAATAACATTAATATTAATTTTTTTAAAATTAAACTTGATCTTACCTACATCGATGTAATCAATTGACATAAGATTTTTTCCAATTGGATTTAATAGTTTTTTAAACTTATCATAAAACTCAAATCCTAAAACTGAAGCTATGCCTATTCCTCCATCATTTGTGGCACTTCCACCAATATATAAGTTTATTGTAGTTAAACCTTTATTGATTGCATCTTTAATCAATTCACCTGTTCCATAAGAAGATGTATACATGCAGTTTTGTTCTTCTTTTTTTAGTAAGGTTAATCCCGATGCTGATGACATTTCAATGTAGGCTGTTGTGTCTGAAATATAATAAGTGGATTTTATTGGACGAAACAAAGGATCTTTGACAATCAATTCGACAGGCATTAGACTTAAATAATTATTTATTATATCAATTGACCCTTCTCCCCCGTCAGCCATTGGACATGAAAGTATTTCATGTTTATCATTATTAATTTTCATACCATTTACAATTGCATCACATACTTGAGTAGCACTTAAGGAACCTTTAAATTTATCAGAAGCAATTAAAATTTTCATTGCAAAATGGTTTTTCTATCTATAGTAAACAAAAATAGATTATTTTTAAAATCAGAATATGAATATTAATTCAAAAAATATAGGCTTAATATCAGGGCCTCTAGCTTTTTTAGCTGTATTATTTTTCTTTAATCCTGAAAGTCTAAACCCTAGAGCAAATGCAATACTAGCTTCGACTATTTGGATAGCAATCTGGTGGATTACAGAAGCTATACCAATAGCTGTAACTGCATTATTACCAATTATATTGTTTCCTCTTACTGGTGGATTAGGATTAACAGAGACAACAGCCTCATTTGGTCATAAGTATGTTTTTCTTTATATAGGTGGTTTTATAATAGCTATAGCAATCGAGAAATGGAATTTACATAAGCGAATTGCATTGAATATCATTAATTTAATTGGGACTAACATTGTAAATATTATCCTTGGTTTTATGATTGCAACTGCATTTATGTCTATGTGGATATCAAATACCGCGACTGCAGTTATGATGTTACCAATTGCAATTGCTATTGTTGCTCAATTAAGAGATAACCCAAATACTATTGAGGACGAGAATTTAAATTTTGGAAAAGCTCTTATGCTAGCTATTGCATACAGTGCATCAATTGGTGGTGTTGCTACTTTAATTGGAACACCTCCTAACCTTGTATTAGCTGGAGTTGTAGAAGAGACTTTTGGATATGAGATAACCTTTGCTAAATGGTTTCAATTTGGTTTTCCAATATCAATAATTCTTTTATTTATATGCTGGAAATACTTAACAAGTATAGCATTTAAGTTTAAACAAAAAACTTTTCCTGGAGGAAAAGAGGAGATTTACAAACAATTAAATGCACTTGGGAAAATAAGCTATGAAGAGAAATTAGTAGCAGGAGTTTTTGCATTTACAGCATTTGCCTGGATAAGCCGTTCTTATATACTTGAATCAATTATACCTGGGATTGATGATACGATTATAGCTATGATAGGAGCTATTATAATATTTTTATTACCAACAAAAAATAGGGAAAGAAAAATTTTAAAATGGGATGAAGCTGTTAAATTACCATGGGGGATTTTATTATTATTTGGTGGTGGTATGGCTCTTGCAGCAGGATTTAAAGACAGTGGTCTTGCTTTGTGGATAGGTAATCAAATGACGTTATTGGATGGTGTCTCGTTAATATTATTAGTCTTCATTCTAATTGCTTCAGTCAATTTTTTAACTGAAATTACATCCAATTTAGCGACAACTGCAATGCTTCTACCTATTCTTTATCCAATGTCCATGACAATTGACGTTCATCCATTTATATTAATGGTATCTGCTACAGTTGCAGCATCATGCGCATTTATGCTTCCTGTAGCTACTCCACCAAATGCGATTGTCTTTGGATCGGGTTATTTAAGAATACCTGACATGGTCAGAGTAGGAATATGGATGAATCTAATTTCAATTATTCTGTTAACACTATTTGTTTTTTTTCTTCTTCCATATTTATGGGATTTCGATCCTTTAGTTTTTATAATACCTGAGTAGTATTGAGATTTTTTTTAATTTATAATATTAGATTTTTTTTTACTGCTTTAGTATTAATACTAATTTCATTTGGTTGTCTCTACAGTCAAGAAGAAGGTAGTAAAATTGACCTTAAAAATGTTAATGTTGCGACAAAAAGGCTTCCAACAATTTTTTTATTCGGAGAGGAATATACAACCAGAGATAGAGATGAATTATTAAGAGCAATTCTAAAGTCTCAATTCTATAGACCAGATCTTGAAATTGTTATAAATCTTCAAGAATTTATTTCAAAAAGATCTTTTAATTTTAGGCATAAAGGTCCTGTTGATATTACTATTGACGGAAAAAGATTAAGAAATCAAAACAAATATAATACTGCTTCACTTTATGGTCAAGGTGGAGACTCTCAATTATTAAAGCTAATAAATAAAGTAAAAAATGTAAGAATTGATAGCAGTCTTAATGGTGTTTTAGAAAGAAGAGTCTTAAAAAAAGAAATAAAGTCCATTAACAATCAGATTGCAAAACTTTTAGAAAATGCTAAGGTGGAAATTGAGAATGACACAATATTTGTAGCCGAGAAATCTCAGGAGAAAGCCTTAAAAAAATTTTATAGAATAAAAAATAAGCAAGAGAAAAAATTAAATGATACCAAATTGATCGAGATAAACATTATTAGTAATTAATTGGACTAAATTTAATCTTATCATTAGATTTTAGCTGTGATAAATTGTTCAATGAATTTGTATCAAGCTGAAGAATTCTTGGATAACCACCTGTAGTTTGGCAATCTCTGTGAAGTATAATTATTTTTCCCGATGGAGTCAACTGAACTGAACCTGGTAATACAGGTGATGAAATAATTGTTTTTATGTCAACCTGAAGTTTTTCCTCAAGATTATATGCCATTCTATTATTAGTATTAATAGTAAATTCATTTTTAAATAATTTTTTTTTGGAATTAGTAGATAATAAATCATATTCAGGACCTCTAAATACTTTCATAAATCTGTTTAAATTAAATTTTAGTTTATCCCATTTTAAAATTTGACTTTTAGATTTTTTTGAAACTTTTATTTCATCACCCTTCTTAAGGTGATATGAATCTGAAATATTACTAAAAAATGACTTACTACCAAATAAAGATTTTACATTAAGCCCTCCCGAAATAGCTATATAAGATCTAGCACCATTTATCGTATTATTTAATTTTAATATATCTCCAGAACTAACATTAATTGATTGATACATTTTAACAGGCAAGTTATTAATCAAGGGATTAAAATCACCACCTGTAATTGATATAACACAATTACAATTAAAAATTAGGGTTGGTCCAGTTAGTGTAACCTCTAAAAGAGATTCATCTTTATTATTTTTAACAAGTTCATTTGCAGCCCATGCGCTTTCTTGGTCCATAAAACCAGATGTAGGTATTCCAATATTTCTAAACCCGTGTCTTCCTCCATCTTGTATTGTTGTGAAAAGACCTGGCTGAATTACTTTAATCATCTATTTAGATAAAGGTTTTATTGTCTTTTCTTTTTTCATTTTTTGAAATTGTTTTTTGGATATTTCAGTAAATTGAATTTTGTCACCAGGCTTCGCAAAACAGGGATTATTAGATTTTAAATCAAAGAAATTCAAAGGTGAAACACCTATGATATGCCATCCTCCAGGACTATTTTGAGGATAAATGCATGTTTGATTCAGTGCAATCCCAATAGACCCTTTTTTTATATCTAAAGACGGAACTTCCTTTCTTTCACAGTGAAGATTCTTATCAGTAAAACCCAAATACATGAAGCCAGGTAAAAATCCCATTGACAAAACATCATAAACTTTTGATTTGTGAATATTAATAATTTCTGATGTAGATAGTTTTTTTTCTTTTGCAAAATTTTCAAGATCAATTGCGAATTTTAAATCGTAACAAACTGGAATTTGCCATGTTTTATTGGATTCAGAGAGATCATCCTCCATATCTTCAATTCTTTTTAAATCTTTAATTAGATCATTAGCTGAAATTTTATTTATGTCAAAAATTATTAGTAAAGAATTAATAGACTGTACAACCTCAATAATACAATCATTTAGATGTTTCTCTATTGTTTTTCTGGTATTTGATAGATTACTTATTAATTTAGAATTAATTGAATGATTATACGATATTAAGATAGATCTCTCATTAAAAACAAAATATGTTTTAGAATTATTTGCCATTAAATTCTTTATTTATTTTTTTTAATATATCTACAGAGTTATTAGTATCAGAATGAATACAAATTGTGTCAAACTTTATTTTTTGAAAATTTCCATTTATTGTTTTTACAGTTTTAGTTTCTTTTATGGTCTTTATATGTTCAACAACATAATCAGGATCTGTAATTAACGCATTTTCATAATTTCTTGACACTAAACTTAAGTCATCATTATAGTTTCTATCACCAAATACCTCATAGACAATACTGAACCCTCTTTTAATAGCTATCTTTTCAATTTCAGATTTATATGGGATATAAAGAGAGTATTTATTTTTAAACTCTTTTAAAGCATCTAAGTATAAGTTAGAAAGATCAGCATCAATCATCATATAATTATAAAGTGCTCCATGAGCCTTGATATGGTTGAGAATAACACCATATGAACTTGCAATTGCCTCAAGGGATTCAATCTGAGAAATTATACTGTAAGACAATTCTGAAGGTGAAATGTTTATTTTTTTTCTTCCAAAATTAATTTTATCAGGGTAAGATGGGTGAGCTCCGATTTTTACATTGTTTCTAATCGAAATTTCAACACATTCAATCATACTAGCATTATCTCCAGCATGACCTCCACAAGCAACATTACATGAATCAATTAATGGCATGATAATATTTTCATTATTAAGTCCCTCTCCTAAATCACAATTAATATTTAACATTATATAAAAGAAATTAAACCTTTAACTCCAAGAATTAGTGATATTATAACTATTACTGATCCTAAAATATTTTGAAATTTATAACTGTATTTGCTACTAATTATGCTTTTATTATTAATTAACCACAAAAGTATGATTGCTATAATCGGAAGTAATAGGCTATTAGAAAACTGAGCAAATTTTATTATTTCAATTGGATTTAATTTTATCATTGATATAATTACACCAAAAAACAGAATAATTATCCAAACAGCTCTAAATTTTTCACTTTTTAGTGAGCCATCCCAACCAAAGCAACTTTTGGCAACATAAGCTGCAGCTAGTGGAGCTGTTATTGACGATGTAATTCCTGATGCAAATAAACCAATTCCTAAAAAATAGATTGCAAATTTTCCATACAAAGGTTCAAGACCTTTTGCTAAGTCAATTACTCCATTTACATCTTTATTATTAACAGATGCTGCAGTTATTATAATTGATAGTGAAATTAAACCACCAATTAGAATTGAGAAAAAACTTTCAAATCTAGCAACTTTTAACTTGTCTATAGAGCTCCACTTTTCAGTAACCAATGAAGAGTGAAGAAATAAATTATACGGAACAACAGTTGTACCAATTAGACCAAGCAAAACTATTAGATTACTTGAATTTATCTCTGGTGAAATAAGACCGTCTACTAGGCTTCCAATGTTAGGTTTTGTCATTATTGCAGTAACAAAAAAAGAAATACTCATAATTAAAACTAATAAAACAAGAAATCTTTCTAATATTTTATAGTTTCCTTGATAAAGTATTATAAATGCAATTAGGCCAACAAAAATTGGTATATAATTAATTGACTCAGAATTAATAATTGCAGATATTCCAAGTGAAGCTCCTGTAATATTTCCAGCTTCATAGGCTGTATTTCCAATTAAAATTGAACAAATGACTAATACTAAAAAAAGTTTATTAATAAATTTTGACTTAATATTAACTCTGATAACCTCCGCTAGGTTCATCTTAGTAATTAATCCTATTCTAAGAGACATCTCTTGTAGAACAATAGTAGAAAAGATAGATAAAACAATAGCCCATATTAAAGAATAACCAAATGAGGCTCCCGCTATAGTACATAGAGTTACAGTACCTGGTCCTATAAATGCTGCAGCAATTAAAACACCTGGTCCTATATCTCTAAACCATTTCATTATGGGATATCTATCTTATCTCCAAGAAATATTGCATTTAGAAACAGTCTATTTGTTCCATACCATGCACCTCTAAAATTAGGGTTATCTGCAAACATTACAGCAATTCCGCTTCCTACTTTTGATACAACTAATGAGACAGACTTATTTATTTTTGACTTATTTTTTTCTGTAAGAAATCCGTCTATAAGGGGATCATCCGAGTATCTAACTACAGATGAATAACTATTCTTTGAGGGCTTTAACCATATTGAATTATTCTTATATACTGGCAGAGTATTATTTTCATACCCAAAGGCTAATGGATGAGTAAGGTCTATTATTGAATTCAGTATAACACCCCCTATCTGCTCTTTATCCCTGTTCTCTTCTGCATCTCCATAAGCAAGGTAATCCATTTCATCAAACTCCTCTTTTTCAAGAAGATTCTCGTCAACTATTTTATTTTCAATTAATAATTTTGACCCACTTCCTATACTTATTATAGTATTTCCATTTTCTGCCCATGTCTTTATTTTTTGAATCTGACTATCTGACAACTTATAATCACCAGAAACTAAAACCAGTACATTGTATTTATCCATTGAAATATTATCAAAGTTTCTCATTGGGATTTTTGTTATTGGCATTCCTACTCTTTGATCAAGTAAATGCCACACCTCACCAGCTTCATATGCTCTCACACCAGTCCCAATCAACATCATAGCATTAGGTTTATTAATAGGCATAACATATCCACTACCCAAGTCAATTCCAGTGGCACTAAGTCCACTTTGTACTGAATAAATATTAACATTATACTTTTTTTGAACACTCATCATTTTCTCATAAAGTTCATTTGAATTTAATTTCTTCTGAATTGATAATGGGATTATAAGAGAGCCATAATTAAAGGTTTTAACGCCAGATGAAGTTTGAATAGTAAATGGTTTAAAAGATGCAGATGTAAATACCTCATTGCTCAGTAAATCATATGTAATTGCAGGAATGTTATAGTCTTGGGAGTCTATTATATATGCATAATTTGATTCAGAAAATGAATTAACTTGAAAGAGTCCATCAATATTTTCTACTTCTTCACCTTCAAAATCTTTATTTGATGAAGAATAATCTATATCATAAATGTTTGCCATTGACCAGGCTGAGGCATCATAAAAAACACTGTCTCTATATTTCTCATGCGTTTCAAAAAAAGAGCGGACCAACCTGTAATTTTTTTGGACAGTAGGTACATAAAATTTATTTCCATCTCTTAAAACATCTATGTTATGTAATTTTAATTTATCGATAAATGCTTTAGTTTTATTATTATCATTTCCTTTATTAAATGTGTATCCTTTAACTCTTTTTTGAGTTGACTCTGTTATTGCAGACTTGTAAAAATTACTTTGATAGTTTTTTAGTTTCTCTTTATTTGCAACAGAGGCTTTAATAGTTGTCATACCAGACACATATTGATTTTTAATTGTAAATGGAAATGTAATTTCACCAAATTGAGTTTTTTGTTTATGCCCTCTTGAACTTGCTTGTTCAAAGAGAAGTCCAATTCCACCTATATAATCAGGGTATGCAGATCCATAACCTGGATATGTTCTATCAAATCTTTCTCTTGTAAAATAGAGAGTCCCTATTTCATCTAATGCGTCAGCAAAATATGAACCGAATAAAAAATTAAAATATTCATAATTCTCTTTTGGAATAACAGGATTTAGGGAACCGTTTGGTTTAAATGGAACAAAAAAATAAGTGCTGTTTGTACCCATCTCATGAAAGTCAGCGGTGACATTTGGTTTCCATGAATGGTACCATTTAAGCTTACTTCTACTCTCTGGGTGAATTCCCAGATACCAATCTCTATTTAAATCAAACCAGTAATGATTTGTTCTTCCACCAGGCCAGTATTCGTTATGTTCTGCATCTTGAGGGTCGTCAACTAGAGGAGACCCCTTGTATGTATTTACCCAATGGGTATGTCTATCTCTACCATCGGGATTCAAAGTAGGGTCAATCAAAATAATTGAATCAGATAAATATTTACTTATTTCATCTGATTTTGATCCTATAAGTGTATAAGCAGTAAGAAGCGCTGCCTCAGAGGTAGAGGGTTCATTTCCATGAACGCTATATGCTAAGTTAATAATTACAGGTATGTCCTCTGGTTTTGACTCCTCCGAATAGTTTGGATGTTTAGGATCTAAGTATGATATATGATTTTCACGAATTTTTTCTAGATTAAGAATTTTATCAGATGAACTTATTGCTAGTATTACAAGCTTTCTTTTCTCATAAGTTTCTCCATAATAAAAAATTTGTGCTTTATCTGAAATGTTTGATAAGTACTCCATGTAGGAAACAATTTGATCATGTCTAGTATGCATTTCACCAATAGGATATCCTAAGAACTCCTCTGGTGATTTAATATTTTCATCAAACGGAGCATATTTTTCATAATAATAGTCTTGAGAAAATAGTGAACTTGTAAGTAGAAGGTTTAATATTATTATTTTTTTCATAATTTTTAATTTAATCATTATCTAGTGCTTTTTCGATTATTGACTTTAAATGCATTTTGTGAGCTCTAGATGATATATTTCCATCAGAGTTAATAGATTCCATAATTTCGTTAAGATTTAATAATGCTAGAGATTTGGCATGATTTTTATATCTTTTACCCTTATCACTACTTATAATATCGACAAGTCTTTTTGTATATACTATTTGTAGATTTTGTCTGAAACCATCAATATTTCCATCAATTTCAGAAAAAATTGATTTATTTAAATCTGTCATAAACTCTGATAATTTGTATTTATTACCATAAAGTTCAGAATCCTTTAGACGTTGTAAAGTGTTTGGAGCCATTAGTTGAGATAGGATTCTAGCCTGATTTGATAAAATTAAGTCATGAATTTTGGGATCCTCAGGACCACTATAAAATTCAAAACCTCTTCTTTGTCTGGCTAAATAATTAAAAATATCAGAGGGAATTTTGTAATTATCAGAAGAGAAAATATATTTATCTAAAGCCTTGAAAGCTCGCTTCTGGTCTCTATAACTTACAGGGGTATATGGCTTTTTGGAACCTTTTTGTCCAATTACAGATCTTTCAACATATACTCCACCTATAAATTTGGAGATCGTTGAGGCTGCACTGGCATATTGTGAATTAAGATTAAAGAATGCTCTTCTGAGATCCTCATAAGTATTACCAGGCGTTTGAAATTTATCTAAAATATCATCAAAAAGTTCATTGACAAGGCGCATTCTGTCAATTGAGTAACTTATTGGGTCAGAAGACATATCATTTGTTTGAACTCTTGGGTCAATTCCCCTAGAGGAATAAAGTATGTCAGCATCATTTCCAAAAATAAGTAACGGATCTGTTGACCTAGATAAAATTTCATTTCTTTCTTGTTCAGAATTGAAAGGTTTATATCCAAACTCAATAGCCCATTTATCATAATGTCCAACTGATGAATCTGCATATGGAGATTTAATTTTTGGATTAGGATTTAAATTAAGTGCAGGGTAATCCATCACAGAACCTGAGATAGCCTTTCCTTTTAGTTTATTAGCATCATAAAGTTCGCTAATATTATAGATACTACTTGACTTCATATTATGATTAAGACCCAGAGTATGGCCAACTTCATGCATTATTAAATACATCATTGATTGTCTTTCTAACTCCTCTAAATCATAATCATCTCCATTTAAAGCAATAAAAGTTCTTCCAAAGTTTATATTATCATGTAATATGCTTCCTGCAGAGCAAACAAAATTATCATGATCATGAGTATGATCATAATTATTTGTATCCATTATTGAAGCTACATCTGAGTATAATTTGTCATAAAAGACTCTATTTGTAAAAAAAACAAACTCAAGCATAATATCAGCGGCAATTATTTCACCAGTTCTTGGATTGACCATACTTGGTCCGTATCCTCCAAACGGAGGATTAGGTGAAGAGGTCCATCTTAATACATTATATCGAATGTCACCAGCATCCCATTCTGCATCGTCAGGTTGAATCTTTACTTGAATAGCATTTTTGAACCCAGCTTTCTCAAATGCAGGATTCCACTGAAGTACTGCCTCCTTTATTGTTTCTCTCCATTCAATAGGAGTTGAGTTTTCGATCCACCATGTAATTGGTTTAACAGGCTCTGAAATTTCTAAACTTGGATCTTTTTTGATTAACTTCCAACGATTGATTAAGTCTCTATAATTTGTAGTTCCAGGGTCTGTAAGATTATCTACCTGAGTTAAAAAATAACCAACTCTCTGATCATCTAGTCTTATTTGATAATCATCATCAGGCATTTCTACAATTGTATGAAATGTTTTTATAGAAACATATCTTGAGTCTTCAACTGCACTTGAACCAGAAGAACCTACATTTGGATTATTATAGACATAATTTGTTTTTACGTTTAAATTTTTGGGATAGTTCTTTATTTTTTCGATTTTTGATTTTCCTCTGTCAAACCTACCTAATTGAAATGATCGATTATATTGAAAAGGATTAGTTGGCAATTTGATTCTAGTTAAAAGCTCAGATATAAATAATCCATCAGCATCTATTAAATATGCATTTTTCTTTTTATCAAAATATTTAATTTTTATACTTGATATCAATGAGTTACTAATATTTGCATCTTTTGATTTACTTAATGGATTATTCTGATCAAAATAGAAATTTGAATTGACAGCTGATATCTCTATTTTATTAAAGAATTTTTTAAAGTTTAATATTTTTTCGTCCCTATACTGACCTCGAAATCCAGCTGTTCTTACTATACCATCTGCGATCTGCGATCCATAGATATAATCTTTGTTTAGTTGATCTTCCCTTATTAGCATTTGAACTTGTCCGGTAATCGTATCCTGATATATATCAAATAAACCTTCAATTTTTTTACTTGATTTTATAAAATCCTCAAGGGTCTTTGATTTCTCATCCTTTTTTTTGTCAGTTATTTTAGTATCATTATTCTGAGCAATAACAGTATTCAAAGTAAAGAGAGATAAAACAAGAAATAATTTTATTTTTTTCATAATAAGCTAAGTTTATATAAATATATTCATTTTGAATTCTTTTAACACCTGTAATTTAACTATTTAGTTATCTTTGA
>MDTE01024988.1_pt1 | contig 17207 bp, 15 predicted proteins | sample 811231 | NCBI WGS metagenome assembly MDTE01 (sample SAMN05326651, study PRJNA326480) | marine metagenome | isolation source: seawater | place: Indian Ocean: Red Sea | collected 2010
ATGGATATGTGTGCTGCAATGTCTGCTTATAAACATGCACGCACTCCGGTAGTAACCGCAAGTGTTGATAGATTGGATTTCTTAGCTCCTGCAAAACAAGGCGATATTATGATATTAAAATCAGCCGTTAATTATACTTCTACATCATCTATGGAAGTTGGTGTTAGAATAGAATCTGAAAATCCAATATCTGGATTTAAAACGCACACAGTCTCAGCATATTTGACCTTTGTATCATTAAGCAAAAATGGTAAACCACAAAAGGTTCCTAATATTCTGCCCCAAACAGACATTGAAAATCAGCGATTTAACGAAGGTGAATTAAGAAGCGCTGAACGAAAAGAAAGGTTGAAAAAGTAAATTTCTAAACATGGCACACTTTGATATTAAAAATGGACACAATTTTTTATTCAATGTACCGATAGATAAAAATATTGAAAAGATAGGTATTCCTAATTCAATCAAACTGCATCCTAGAGACTTTCCCGATATTAAACCAAAAGTTCTTCTAAAAGAAGGTGAGTCTTTTAATAAAGGTGCACCTATTTATAGATGCAAAAACAATGAAAAAATATTGTTTACATCTCCTTTAGCAGGTGAAATAAAAAAAATTAATTACGGAGAAAGAAGAAAAATTGAATCAATTGATATACTAGTTTCAAATGATCAAAATAGTAAGTATTATGATGATTTGTTTGAAAATTTAAATGATACTGACTCTGATAAGATTACAGAAATATTATGCAAATCTGGATTGTGGCCATTAATTAGAACGAAACCCTTCTCTAAAATAGCTGATCCATTAATAATGCCTAATTCCATTTTTATATCCACCAATCCTACTGCACCATTTTCACCCGATTTAGAGTTTATACTAGAAGGAAAGATAAAAGAAGTCCAAAAAGGTATTGATATTTTACATCAAATCTCAAATTCCAATATCCATCTAACAACTAAGACCAATGGTAGTATATTTAATGATCTTAAAAATGTAGTTAAGCATACAAGTTCTGGAAAACATCCCGCTGGTAATATTGGCGTACACATATACCATGTAGATCCAATTAAAAACAAAGAAGATGTCGTATGGTATATATCTCCTCAAGCATTGTATCTAATTGGACAATTATTTTTATACAAAGATATTAACTATAAAAAAGTGGTTTTGATTGGAGGTTATGGATTTACAAATAATAAGTATTACGAAGTCTATTATGGCACTCAGATTGAGCATATTTTAAAGAGGAATAATCTAAAGGATAATTCTAATCTAATATCTGGTGATATATTATCAGGTGATAAAACAACTATAAATAATGCTTTGGGTTTCTATGATGAAACTTTATCATCAATTAAAATTAGCTCAGATAGAGAATTTTTAGGCTGGATTATGCCGGGTTTAAGAAAATATACATTAACTAAGTCTTTTTTATCATCTTTTATTAATTTGAATAAAACAAAATTTACAACATTAAAAAATGGCAGTATTAGATCAATAATACCTATTGGAAATATAGAAAAATATATTCCCTACGATATACTAATAACACCCTTGATAAAGGCAATATTAGCAAAAGACATAGATAGCATGGAAAAGCTTGGAATATATGAATGCTCCCCTGAGGACTTTTCATTATGCACCTATGTTGATGCATCTAAATTGAATATATCCACTATCATTAAAGAAGGTCTTGATTATATGGAAATTGAGGGTTGATGATTAAATGAGAAAGTTTCTTAAGGATACTGAAAAACATTTTAAAAGTGGTGGAAAATATGAACGCTTCTACTCATTATTTGAAATGGTTGACACATTTTTATACACTCCATCAAGTGAAACATCTAAAGCACCTTTTATACGAGATTTTATTGATATAAAAAGAGTCATGATGTTTGTTATTATTGCAATGCTACCTACTTTAATATTTGGTATTTATAATGTTGGTTATCAAATAAATAATTCATATTCCTTTATAAATAATTTTAAAAGTGGAATAATAGTAGTTGGACCTATAATTGCTGTTTCATATGCAGTAGGCGGTTTTTGGGAAATGTTATTTGCAATAGTTAGAAAGCATGAAATTAATGAAGGATTTCTGGTTACAGGTATGCTTATACCTTTGATAATGCCTCCATCAATACCATTATGGATGGTTGCTGTAGCAACTACATTTGGTATAGTTATTGGAAAAGAAATATTTGGGGGTACGGGTTATAATATATTTAATCCAGCATTGTTATCTAGAGCATTTATATTTTTTGCGTATCCTGCAGCTATTTCTGGAGAAAAAGTTTGGACTGCAGATGGATTATCTCAAGCTACTCCTTTGTTAGAAATTTCATCAATTCAAATTAACACAAACATATCAGATTATATATTATCCTACTCTTGGAATGAGATGTTTCTAGGTTTAATACCTGGTTCTATAGGGGAGACCTCAACCCTAGCAATTTTGATTGGAGCAATTTTTCTAATTATAACAGGTGTTGGTAGCTGGAGAATTATGTTTGGAACACTTTTTGGAATGGTTATTACAGCTAACATCACAAATTTATTTGGGAGCATGACAAATACATCAAATTCAATGCTTATGATTACTCCATTAAATCATTTTGTAATGGGTGGATTTGCCTTTGGTATGGTTTTTATGGCTACAGATCCTGTTTCTGCTAGTCAAACAAACGCTGGAAGGTGGATTTATGGTTTATTGATTGGCTTTATGTGTATTATAATTAGAGCTATTAATCCCGCATATCCTGAAGGCATGATGCTCGGTATATTATTTGCGAATGCATTCGCTCCATTAATTGATTATTATGTGATAGAAATGCATGCAAAAAAAAGGTATAAACGTTTTGGAACATAGTAATTCGTATACTTTTAGATTCGTTATTATAATTACAATTGTAGCTAGTTTTGTATTAGCTTTTACTTCACAATTTCTTAAATCTAAACAAGAAGCTAATATTGAAATTGATAGAAAAAAAAATATATTAGAATGCCTAGGATTAAATTTGAAAAATTATAGCAATGATAAGATTGTAAGTGTGTATGATGAAAAAATAAATTTTATTTTAACTGATATTAACGGTAAAAAATATCAGGATATATCAGAATCAGATTTGTATGTAGAAGAAAATAAATCTACTGGAATGTTATCATATTTTATTAATGATAGAGAATATTTGCCATTATATTACTCAAAATCACCTGAAGCATATATTCTACCAATATCTGGAAAAGGTCTCTGGAGTACTTTGTTTGGATATATTGCCCTAGAAGCAGATTTAAATACTATAAAAGGTATTACATTCTATAAGCATAAAGAAACAGCAGGCTTAGGAGGTGAGGTTGAAAAAAAATGGTTTAGAGATAATTTTATTGGAAAAAAAATTTTTGATATCAATGGAAATTTAATTTCTATCAAAGTAGTAAAAGGTAAAGCTAAGGATGTGCTCTCAGAAAATAAATGGATGCATGCAGTAGATGGAATTAGTGGTGCTACCATTACATCAAATGGTGTTTCAAGTTTTTTAAAAAATGATTTAATACGTTACAGTAAATTTTTAAATAATAATTAATGTTAAATAAAATAAATTCAAATTTTTCTGATCCACTAGTAGATAATAATCCAATTACTAGGCAAGTATTAGGAATATGTTCAGCTTTAGCTGTTACAGTGAAGGTCGAACAAGCTATTGTTATGACATTTGCAGTAACTTTTGTTTTAGTATTTTCAAATTTCTTTATTGCATTATTAAGAAAGTTTATACCAGCAAAAGTTCGTATTATTGTTCAATTAACAGTAATTGCATCGCTAGTAGTAATCACAGATGAAGTCTTAAGAGCTTTTATGTTCAATGTAAGCAAACAGCTAAGCGTCTTTGTTGGTTTAATAATAACAAATTGTATTATTATGGGCAGAGCAGAAGCATTTGCTATGAAAAATGACTACAAACAATCAATTTATGATGGTCTAGGGAATTCCTTTGGTTACGGATCAATATTAATTATTGTTTCAATATTTAGGGAACTATTGGGTTCTGGATCTCTTTTAAGCTATCAAATAATTCCCCTTTCATTATATATGGAAAATGGAGGTTTCTATGTAAACAATGGATTGATGCTGTTGGCTCCTGGTGCTTTTATAATTTTAGGGCTAATAATATGGTTGCAAAGATCTATAACAAATTTTAAGGAAGAGTGATGGAGCTATCAATTGAACATTATTTAAGCATAGCAACAAAATCAATTTTCATTGAAAATATTCTATTGGCATATTTCCTTGGTATGTGCTCATTTTTAGCTGTATCAAAAACAATTCCAGCATCTATTGGTTTAGGTAAAGCAGTTGTTTTTGTAAATGGTGTGACTGTACCTCTAAATTGGTTTATATATAACTATTTATTGAAAGAAGGGGCTCTGTCATGGTTAAACGCTCCTTCTTTACAGTGGATAGGTGTACCTGATATGACAAAAATCAATTTAAGTTTTTTATCTTTTATAGCATTTATTGCAACTATAGCAGCAATGGTTCAGCTAGTTGAAATGTTAATGGATAAGTACAGCCCAGCTTTATATTCATCTCTAGGTATATTCTTGCCATTAATAGCAGTAAATTGCTCAATATTAGGCTCATCTCTATTTATGAAGGAGAGAGCTTATACGTTTCCTGAATCTCTTGTTTTTGGTTTAAGCTCTGGATTTGGTTTTGCTTTAGCAATAACTACTATGGCTGCGATAAGATTTAAATTAAAGTATTCAAATATACCTGATGGATTAAAGGGACTAGGGATAACAATGATATTGACAGGACTAATATCTATGGCATACTTAGCTTTTTCAGGAATAAACCTATAGTAACTTTTATATGATACATGTAATTCTAACAACTATGATTGTAATGCTTGCTATTATATTATTTTTAGTAAGTATTGTTACATATATAGAATATAAAATCTTGCCTAGCACTAAAATAAAAATTTCTATTAATAATGATTCAGATAACTTGCTTGAGGTTTCACCAGGAGCTACTCTTCTATCTGCACTTTCATCTAAAAATATTTTTATACCATCTGCATGCGGTGGTGGCGGAACATGTGCTATGTGTATTTGCCAAGTTAATAGCGGAGGTGGAGACATACTAACAACAGAGTTGACTCATATTAATAGAAAGGATGCAAAAAACAATATGCGTCTTGCTTGTCAAGTAAAAGTTCGTGAAAACATGGAGATTAGCATACCAGAAGAGATTTTTAATATTAAAAAATGGGAATGTAATGTAATCTCAAATTCAAATGTTGCTACTTTTATAAAAGAGTTAGTCCTAGAGCTACCAAAGGGTCAGAATTTGGATTTTAAAGCTGGTGGATATATACAGATTGATATTCCGCCGTATAAAATAAATTTTAGTGAAATGGATGTTCAGGCAGATTATCATCCTGATTGGGACAAGTATAATGTATGGAAACTAAAAGCATCTAATTCTAAAGATGTTTTTAGAGCATATTCTATGGCTAATCATCCTGCTGAAGGAAATATTATAAAGCTAAATGTTAGAATAGCAACGCCTCCTCCAAATTTATGGAATGATGTTATGCCGGGAATAGCATCTTCCTATATTTTCAATTTAAAGCAAAACGATTCAGTAACTATATCTGGACCTTATGGGGATTTCTTTATAAAGGATACAAATCGAGAAATGGTATATATAGGGGGAGGAGCAGGTATGGCACCTCTTCGATCTCATTTATTTCATTTGTTCCATACGCTAAAAACAAAACGTAAAGTTAGCTATTGGTACGGTGCGCGATCTGTTAGGGAAATGTTTTATGATGATGAATTTAAGAATATTGAGTCTAACAATAAGAATTTTAATTATAATGTTGCTTTATCAGATAAGCTATCCGATGATAAATGGAATGGATATGAAGGTTTTATACATCAAGTATTATTAGATAACTATCTAAAAAACCATGACGACCCTACAGAGATAGAATACTATATGTGCGGTCCACCAATGATGATTAATGCTGTTAAAAATATGCTATATGACTTAGGAGTTGAGGATGACATGATAGCATTTGATGATTTCGGCTAAATTAAATGAAAATATTTAGGATATCAATAATATTTTATTTATTCCTAATAACATGCAGTAAGAATATAGTTGTTATCAATGGCTATACGATGGGAACGACATATACTATTAAAATACCAGATTCTAAATCATTAAATATTAAAACTATATCTTTTGGAATAGATTCTATACTTTATAACTTTAATAATCACTTATCAACTTACATCTCAAACAGCGAGATATCTAAATTTAATAATCAAAAATCAGTAGATCCATTTATATCTTCTGATATTTTTAAATCCATTATTCAAGAATCAATAGATATTTATGATATATCAAATGGTTCTTTTGATATTACTATTCAGCCACTTGTTAATTTATGGGGTTTTTCTTTTTCGAACAAAGATATCCAAGCACCTTCAGCATTTCAAATAGATAGTATTCTATCTTACACAGGTACAGAATTAATTAAAATTAAAAATGATACCATATTTAAATTAGATCCTTTGACTGAGATTGATCTAAGTGCTATTGCTAAAGGGAAGTCCGTTGATGTAATAAGTGAATATTTATCTTCTTTAAATTTAAGTGACTATTATATTGATATTGGAGGAGAAATTTATGCATCAGGCCTTAATAAAAATAAACAAAAGTGGAATATAGGTATAAGGGTTCCCAGCGAAGATTCTATTGATATATATAGCAATATTTATGTTTCTAATAAAGCAATTGCTACTTCAGGCAGTTATTTGAACTATTTTGTTTATAATGATATTAAATATTCTCACATAATTAATCCAACAACAGGTGCGCCAATTAAACATGATCTTGTAAGTGTAACAATTATTGCTGATGAGTGCTATTTAGCTGACGCCATTGCAACAGCAACAATGGTAAAAGGTTCTATAAATGGTCTAAATTGGATTAATACTTTGGATGGAATAGAAGCCTTGCTGATTTATAAAAATAGAAAAGGTGAATTACTATCTAGTGAAAGTAATGGTTTTAAGGATTATGCTTTAATTTATTAATCGGGCATTTGTTTCTCTGGATATCTGAACAATCGCAAAGCTCACCACAACTAGTCTTTAGTTCAATATTTGATATATATATTCCAATACACATCAATACTATAAAAAAAGATAAAATTACAGTGGTTAGTATATATATTGGCATTCTATATTTTATTTAATCTATTGACTATATAAATATATAATAATTATCATAAATTATCTCATATGAATTATAACAAAATTTTAATTGTTTTTATATTATTTATAAACAATGTTTATGCGGGTCAAGGTAATAATCATGGGAGTTTAGGCGAATCACTTCCGCTTATAAGTTTACTGCCATTCATAGGTATCCTTTTATCAATAGCCTTTATACCTCTTATTAATCCAAGATTTTGGCATAAGCATTTTGGTAAAGTTTCAGCATTTTGGTCATTTTTGTTTATTATACCATTCGCGTATGCTTTCGGACCAAATGAGACTATTTATCAAATCCTGCATGTATTGCTACTTGAATACATACCTTTTATTGTTATTCTATTATCTTTATACACGATATCAGGCGGCATTAGATTAGAAGGCACGCTCTTAGGTACGCCTATTATAAACACATTGATACTTTTTATTGGAACGGTATTAGCTTCCTGGATGGGAACAACGGGTGCTGCAATGCTCCTTATAAGACCGCTGATAATAGCAAATCATTATAGAAAATATAAAGTACACACTGTAGTCTTTTTTATATTTTTGGTTGCTAATATTGGTGGTAGTTTAACTCCTTTAGGTGATCCACCATTATTTTTAGGTTTTTTAAGTGGAGTTCATTTCTTTTGGACGACAAAAGCAATGTTTCTTCCAATGGTTATTGCTTCGACATTATTGTTGTTAATATATTTTGCTATTGATAGTTATTATTATAGTAAAAAAGAATACAAAGTAGTAACTAAGAGAGCACATGAAAAGAAAATTTCAATCATTGGTCTTTTAAATATTTTATTAATTCCAGGAGTAATATTTTCAGTTTTGATAAGTGGATTTTGGAAACCAAATATATATATTCCAGACATACTAGGTATTCATATAGAATTGCAAAATATTACAAGAGATTTTTTACTACTTTTATTTACTTATATAAGTTGGAAGTATACTAGTAAAGTTATAAGAGAAGATAATGCATTTACTTGGTTTCCAATTCAAGAGGTTGGAAAATTATTTGTTGGGATATTTATAACAATAATACCTGCAATCGCAATACTAAAAGCTGGCATAAATGGTAAATTAGGCTTTATTATTGAATTGGTAAGTAGCTCTGATGGTCAACCCCTAAACAAAATGTATTTTTGGCTTACAGGCACTTTGTCAAGCCTATTAGATAATGCTCCTACTTATTTAGTATTCTTTAACATTGCTGGTAGTTCTTCACACAATCTTAGTCCAGCTAACTATCTTATGAACATTGTACCTGATACTTTACTGGCAATCTCAATGGGTGCAGTATTTATGGGTGCAATGACATACATTGGAAATGCACCAAATTTTATGGTTAGATCTATAGCTGAAGAAAATAATATTCCAATGCCTAGTTTTTTTGGATACATGTTGTGGTCAATACTATTTTTAGTGCCAATATATATAATTATTACTATTATAATCTTTTAAATAATCTTAAGTTATGATAAAATATTTAATGTATAGCTTTATATTCTATTTATTAAAATAAATATAGCAACTGTTATTTATGAATTTAATTAATACATCACAATGGGATCTGTTAAGTAATTATATTGATCAATCAAGATCTGTTTTGCTGTCAACCCATACTAATAGCGATGGCGATGGTATAGGCTCAGAATTAGCTATGTATTATTATATTAAAAGTAAGAATAAAGATTGTAGAATTATTAATGATACAGCTAGACCTTTTGTTTTTGATATAATTGATCCTGATGAAGTTGTTGAAAAATATGATTCTAATATGGATGACTGGTTAAAGTCTATTGATTTAGTTATTTTGTTTGATATTGGAGATCATAATCGCGTAGGGGAAATGAAAAAAATAATTTATAATGATAAAAATATTATTATTTCTATTGATCATCATCCCTCTGATAGACAAAATCCATATGCACTAAATATTGTTGACGCAAGCGCTCCTGCAACAGGATATTTAATTTGGGTTTTTTTAAAGTATATAAAATTTTTAAAAGAATCAAAAATACCAATCAATATAGCTAATGCATTATATGCAAGCCTTATTACTGATACTGGATCATTCAAATATCAATCTACTACTGCTGATACTCATTTTATGGCTGCTGATTTGATTAATTCTGGAATAAAATGTTACGAGATCCAAAAAAGTATTTATGAGCAAAAAAAATTATCCCAAATACAGTTACTAGGGTATGTTATTAATAGCTTGAAATATTCAAAAAACAAATTAGTTGTATGGACTATTATTGATCAAAAAATGATAAAGAATGCAAATGCCGTTGATGAAGATGTTGAAGGTTTTACTGAGTTTATTCGTGCAATTATTGGAGTAGAAGTTTCATTTATGATATTCCAAAAAAGTGATTATAGCTTAAGGATAAACTTTAGATCAAGCGGTAAATACATAGTAAATGACATTGCGCAAAACCTTGGTGGAGGTGGTCATAAATTTGCTGCAGGAGCTACTATCAATAAAATGACTATTAAAGATGTTGAAAAGAGCATTATACAATCGTTAAAAAATAAAATTGGATCGGAATACTAGTGTCAATTAAAAGTGATAGATGGATAGAAAAGATGTCAATGAGTCATGATATGATTAATCCTTTTTCCCCAAAGCAAGTAAAGTTTGGTAAGATTTCATACGGTCTTTCATCATATGGGTATGATTTGCGAGTCTCTGACGAATACAAAATTTTCACTAATTTAAATAATTCTTTAGTTGATCCCAAAAATTTTGATAAAAATTCATTTGTTGATTTCAAAGGACAATCTTGCATCATTCCTCCAAACAGTTTTGCACTTGCTAGAAGCATTGAATATTTTAAAATACCTAGAAATATTTTAACTATTTGTGTTGGAAAATCCACATATGCTCGCTGTGGCATAATTGTCAATGTAACGCCTTTTGAGCCTGAATGGGAAGGACATGTAACGCTTGAAATATCAAACACTACACCATTGCCAGCTAAAATATATTCTAATGAAGGATTGTGTCAGGTTTTATTTTTCGAATCTGATGAAGATTGTAAAATTTCATATAAAGATAAAAATGGAAAATACCAAGATCAAAAAGGTATAACTTTGCCGCAAGTTCAAAAAATAAATAAATGAGAATTACTGTTACAAAAGATGCAGGCTATTGTTTTGGTGTTAGAGATGCAGTTAATATGGCATATGATGCAGCAGAAAAATATGGTGAAGTTTATATGTTAGGTTCTATTGTTCATAATGAAAAAGTTGTTGATGATCTTTCAAAAGCTGGTGCAAAAATTGTAAAATCCTTAGATGATGTACCAAAGGAGAGTCCTATCCTTTTTAGAGCTCACGGCACTGTAAATGAATTATGGGATAGAGCTAAGGCAAAAAATATGAATATAATTGATGCGACATGTCCTCTAGTTTATGAAATTCATCATGAAGTTAAAAAGTTATCAGATGAAGGTCGAAAGATTATCGTTATCGGTGATCATGGTCATGATGAAGTTATAGCAATTGCTAATCAAGCAAATGATTCAATCGTTATAGCAAACAAACAAGAGGCTTTAAATTTAAGAAAAATGAAGAGAGCAGGCATTGTTACACAATCGACTCAAGCCATAGAAAATGTTAGAGAAATCATCAATATACTTATGAACAAAGTATATGATTTGCGTTTTATCAATACTATCTGCTATCCAACGAAAAGAAATCATGAGCAAATTAAAGAGATTGCTAAGACTCATGATTTAATGATTATTATTGGATCATTTACAAGCGCAAATTCTAAGCGTTTAACGCAGCTAGCAAAGGAAATAAATCCAAATTCATTTCAAGTGACATGTTCAAAAGAACTTGATCCTAATTGGTTTAATAAAATAAGGTCAGTTGGTATATCAGCAGGTGCATCAACACCAGACCATATTATTCAAGATGTAAAAAATAAAATAAATAATATTCTTATTAAGGAGTAATATGAAAAAAGGTACATTTGAAATTAAAGTTGGCTTAGCAGAAATGCTAAAAGGTGGCGTTATTATGGATGTCACAAATGTAAAAGAGTCAAAAATAGCTGAAGATGCAGGTGCTGTTGCTGTTATGGCGTTAGAAAAAATCCCCTCAGATATTAGAAGAGATGGTGGTGTATCTCGCATGTCTGATCCGCAAATGATTTTAGATATAAAAAAAGCTGTTACCATTCCAGTTATGGCTAAATGTCGAATAGGTCATTTCATCGAAGCACGAATTTTAGAATCATTAGAGATTGATTTTATTGATGAAAGTGAAGTATTAACTCCTGCAGATAATTATAATCATATATACAAGCATGACTATAAAATTCCATTCGTATGTGGAGCTAAAAATTTAGGAGAAGCATTGCGAAGAATTGGTGAAGGTGCAGCAATGATTAGGAGTAAGGGTGAAGCAGGTTCTGGAAATATAGTTGAAGCTGTAAAACATATTCGAACAATTACCAATGAAATAAAGTTATTAACTACTTTAAGCAATGATCAGTTGATGGCAAAGTCAAAACAAATGGGTGCGCCATATAGTTTGGTTGAACAAATTAGTAAGATTGGAAAACTTCCTGTGCCTAATTTTTCTGCAGGAGGAATTGCTACACCTGCTGATGCCGCTTTATCAATGCACCTAGGTGCAGAGTCTGTTTTTGTTGGGTCAGGTATATTTAAATCAGAAGATCCAATTAGTAGAGCAAAAGCAATAGTTGAGTCAGTAACTTATTATAAAGATTATGAAAAACTAGCAGATATTTCTAGAGGGTTAAAATCTGCAATGAAAGGAATTGATTTATCAGAAATACCAAGTGATCAATTACTACAGGATCGTGGCTGGTAGTTTAAATATAGGAGTTCTTGCTTTACAGGGCAATTTCAGCCAACATATAAATATGCTTGATGCTTTATCTGTAAAAAGTATAAAGATAAAATATAGCTATCAGCTTGATTCATGCAAAGCATTAATAATTCCTGGTGGTGAATCAACAACAATTTCAAAGTTGATTTGTAAAGCTAGAATGTATGATTCAATCATCAAATTTTCGAAGATAAAGCCGATATTTGGTATATGTGCAGGAATGATCCTTCTATCCTCAAACCCTGATACTAATAATCTTAAAACTTTAAAAGTTATGAATTATTATGTTAATAGAAATGCTTTTGGATCACAAATACATTCATTTTCAGATAAAATTAAAATTAAAAATTTTAATAGTAAATTCAATGCGGTTTTTATACGGGCTCCGAAAATCTATGAAGCATCTTCAACCGTAGAAGTTTTATCTGTTTATAATAATGAGCCAGTAATGATTAAAGAGAATAAACATATATGCACAACTTTCCATCCCGAATTAACAGATGATTTGAGAGTCTATAAATATTTTTTAGAACATATAAATGAATAAATATCCTTTATTATCAAAAATAGATAGTCCCGCTGAGCTTAAAAAGCTAAACAAAAACCAACTAGACCATCTATCAAGAGAAATTTCTGATTACATACAAGATGTAGTATCAAATATGGGTGGACATTATTCTTCTCCACTTGGTGTAGTTGATTTATCAATAGCTTTGCATTATGTTTACAATTCACCAATTGATAAAATTATATGGGATGTAGGTCATCAAGCATATGCCCACAAAATAATTACAGGAAGAGCAAAAGAATTTTCTAAGTTGAGAAAGAGTGATGGTATAAGTGGTTTTTTAAAAATTAGTGAAAGCGAGCATGATGTTTTTGGTGCTGGACATGCTAGTACATCTATTTCTTCAGCATTGGGCTTTGCTCATGCCAGAGACAAAGATGGTAACAATAGTCAGGTAGTTGCAGTTATTGGGGATGGCGCTATGACAGGTGGCTTAGCATATGAGGGACTTAATAATCTAGGCTATTATAGAACTCAGTTAACCATTATACTCAATGATAATTCACATTCTATTTCAAAATCTGTTGGCGCACTTTCGCATTATCTCACTAGAGTTGTAACGAATCCAACATATAATAAAATACGCAATGATATATGGGACATTTCAGGTAAGCTACCTATGTCTGAACATATTAGAAAAATTCTTAGAAAAACGGAAGAAGGATTGAAAGGATATTTAACCCCAGGGGCACTTTTTGAAGAATTAGGTTTACGTTATATTGGACCTATCAATGGGCACGACATTAAAGAAATGGTTCATGTTTTAAATTCCATAAAATCAATGAATACTCCAGTTTTATTGCATGTTTATACACAGAAGGGGAAAGGTAGTAAATTAGCAGAAACAGATGCAATAAAATATTACAGCATGTCTGGAAAAATATTAAAAACAAATACTGGCCCGCCTGATTATTCCAAAGTATTTGGTAATTCAGTTTCAAGCGCTGCATTAAATGAAAAGAAGCTTGTTTGTGTTGCGGCAGCAATGGAAATTGGTACGGGTATATCATCTTTTGTTAAGGCGTTTCCTGATAGATATATAGATGTTGGGATTGCTGAGGAACATGCTGTTACATATGCTGCGGGATTAGCCGCGGGAGGTTATAAACCCATAGTTGCTATCTATTCAACTTTTATGCAGCGCGCATATGACCATATTTTCCATGATGTCCTTTTACAAGATCTTCCTGTAATATTTTGCATGGATAGAGCTGGTTTGGTAGGTGCTGATGGACCTACGCATCATGGAGTATTTGATATTGCATTTATGAGATCATTACCTAACATAATAGTTTCAGCTCCTAAAGATGGTAACGAATTATCTGATTTGCTTTTCACAGCTATCCATTCAAATAAGCCCTTTAGCATAAGATATCCTAAGACAGCAAGTATATCTTATGATGTTAATAGATCTCCTAAATTGTTGAATATTGGTAGTTGGGAAATATTGTTTAAAGGTGATAAAGCAGCTATTTTATCTGTTGGATCAATGGTTGACTTGGTTATCTCTTCAAGGGAAATTATCGACAGTGAAGTAGCATATTCTCCAACTGTTGTTAATTGTAGATTTATAAAACCTTTAGATATCGATTGTTTAGAAAATATAATATCTAACCATTCATTAATTATAACTATCGAGGAAGGATCTTTGATAGGCGGTTTCGGTTCAGCGATAAGCGAATATGTTCATGATAGCAATGCTGATTGCAAAGTAATGAGACTTGGCATTGAAGACAAATTTATTCAGCATGGATCAAGGCAACAATTGCTTGATTCCGTTGGTTTGACATATAAAAATATAATTTACTTAATAAATAAATATAGCCATGAATAATAAATTTAAAAAATCTAAAAATAAGTGGAAAGAGGACCTTAAGGACTCCAAATTTAGAGATTATAGTTTTAAATCTGTATCTGGTGAAGATGTTAAAACACTCTACTATCCAAGAGATGGATCTAATAATTATGATTCAAATTTAAATTTTCCAGGACAATATCCATTCACACGCGGGATTCATCCCAATTTATACAGAGGTAAACTTTGGACAATGCGACAATTTGCAGGCTTTGGTACACCTTCTGAAACAAATATGAGGTTTAAATATCTTTTAAAACAGGGACAAAATGGACTTTCGGTGGCATTTGATATGCCAACATTAATGGGCTATGATTCAGATCACCCAATTGCTGATGGTGAAGTAGGCAAATGTGGTGTTTCTGTAAACTCCTTGAAAGATATGGAAGAATTGTTTGATCAAATAGATCTTTCTAAAATTAGCGTCTCTATGACGATAAATGGACCTGCCCAAATTATTTTTGCATTTTATGTAGCATTAGCAGAAAACAAAGGCATTAAGCTTTCAAATTTAAATGGAACGCTACAAAACGATATTTTAAAAGAATTTATTGCCCAAAAGGAATGGATATATCCTCCAAAAGAATCTTTACGTTTAATAGTTGATATGGTTTCTTTTTGCAGTAAGAATATGCCTAAATATAATACAATCTCAGTTAGCGGGTATCACATAAGGGAGGCCGGTTCAACAGCTATTCAGGAATTAGCATTTACTCTAGCAAATGGAATGTGTTACATAGAACATATACTAGAGCGTGGTCTTAATATTGATGAATTTGCACCCCGAATTTCATTCTTTTTTAACTCTCATTTAGATTTTTTTGAAGAAATAGCAAAATTTAGAGCAGCACGAAGAATATGGGCAAAAATTATGAAAAATAAATATAAAGCTAAAAATCCTAAGTCTTTAAAATTAAGATTTCACGCACAAACTGCAGGTTTTTCTTTAACTGCACAACAACCAGAAAACAATATAAGCAGAACTAGTTTTCAAGCGCTATCAGCTGTCCTAGGTGGCGCACAATCTCTTCATACAAATTCCATGGATGAAACGATAGCCTTACCATCAGAAAAAGCTGCAGAGATTGCTTTGAGAACACAACAACTTATAGCATTTGAAACAGGCGTAGCTAATGTTGTTGATCCACTAGGTGGATCATGGTATATTGAGTCACTTACTAATGATATTGAAAAAAAAGTTCTGAAATATTTTGATGAGATAGATTCTCACGGTGGAGTCATTAATGGTATTGAAAATGGGTATTTTCAAATTAAAATTGCAGAAGCGGCATCTGAATATCAAAGACTTGTTGATACTAAAGAAAGAATTGTTGTTGGAGTTAATGAATATATAAAAGATGATGAGAAAATAGAGATTCCAGTATTAGAAATAAAAGAGCAGGTTCAAAAAGATCAGATAAATAAATTAAAGATATTAAAAGAAACTCGTAATAATAATGATGTCAAGATTGCTTTACAAAATCTAACTAATGGGGCAAAAACAAATAAAAATCTAATGCCGTTAATTATAAAAGCAGCCAAATCTTATGCTACTTTAGGTGAAATTGTAGACTCAATGAAAAAAGTTTTTGGAGAATGGCAGGAAAAAGCTATTATATAAAGTGAGTAACGCCTTTAATCATTCTAAACCATTTACGATTGGCATTGAGGAAGAATATATGATTTGTGATCCTATAACTGGTGAACTAATTGATAAGGCTAATGATATTATTTCTTCTTTAGATGATACCTATATAGATAGATATAGTTATGAGCTTATTTTGTCTGAGATTGAAGTTAATACCAACGTTCATGAAGATGTTAAATCTGCTATAGATGAGATCGCTGCTTTAAGAAGACATACAAGGCAAATAGGTAAAAAAATAGGCTTTAATATTGGAATAAGTGGTACGCACCCAACATCAAAACCACAAGATCAAAAATTTGTTAACAATGATTCTTATAATTGGGTTGCAAAACAGCTAGGTTACTATGCCCAAAGGAATATTACTTTTTCTATGCATGTACATATTTCAACTAATAACGCTGAAGAAACAATACACATTACAAATTCTCTTAGAAGGTGGATAGCTCCTATACTTTCTTTATCAACTAATTCACCTTTTTTTTCTGGATTTAATACCGAAATGCGCTCATCGAGGATATTGCAATTTGGTTCCTTCCCAAGAACCAATATACCGCGTGCATTTAAAGATTATAAAGATTACGAAAAATTAGTTAATCTATACATAGAAACAAAATCAATAGAAAAACCGAGACAAGTATGGTGGAAGCTACGTCCTCATATGGACTATGGAACTATTGAGTTTAGAATTTGTGATGTGCAAAGATCTTTATCAAATGCATTTATGTTAGCTGCAATATCTCAAGCTTTAGTTTATCAATCATCTGTAGATTATAATAATAAAAAACTGATTGAAAATTATGATATTGAGTTATTAAACGATGCATTATGGAAGGCCTCTAGATTTAATATGAACGCCCAAATCATCGATCCCGTTACTTCGAAGCAATCATCTATTATGCAGCAAATATTAATTATGCAGGAATATATTCAACCAGCTTTATCATATTTTGACAATATGAATGTAAATGAATATATA
>MDTE01082076.1_pt1 | contig 17207 bp, 6 predicted proteins | sample 811231 | NCBI WGS metagenome assembly MDTE01 (sample SAMN05326651, study PRJNA326480) | marine metagenome | isolation source: seawater | place: Indian Ocean: Red Sea | collected 2010
ACTCGAAAACCTCGACGCCTCACTCTCGGAGACTCCGCGCTCGCGAGGCGTTGGAAGAGGATGGCGTCGACGGCCGCGGTGGGAGTCCGGGCGACCGCGAGATTGCCGTGGGCTCGGGGCGCCGGTCGCGGCGAGCTCGGATCGCGACACCGCGTGGGCGGTTCGCAAAGACCCGGACCGCCCAAACGTCGGATCTCGTCGAGGACGTCGACGACCGCCGCCCCCAGAGCCGCGGTGGACGGATCCGCGCCGACCCAGGACGAGCTCCCGGACTTCGCCAAGGCGCGGAGACCGCTGCCGAACGTCCGGGACGTCGTCAAGAACCCGATCAAGTTCGCGAGCGACCTCACCGACGCCATACCCAAGGGCGCCGATCGCGTCATCGATAAGAAGGTGCGCCAGGTTGTCGTCCCCGCGAACAGGCTCGAGGACGCCATGCGCGCGCTGTCCGGCCCGGAGCTCGCCGCCAAGACGGACGAGTTCCGCGACAGGCTCGAGAAGGGCGAGACCCTGGACGATCTGCTCGTCGAGGCCTTCGCGGTGGTCCGCGAGTGCGCCAGGCGTGAGCTCAACATGAGGCACTTCGACGTCCAGCTCGTCGGCGGCGCGCTGCTGCACGACGGGTGCATCTGCGAGATGGCCACGGGCGAGGGCAAGACGCTGACGGCGACGCTGCCCGCGTACCTTAACGCGCTCACGGGTAAAGGGGTGCACGTAGTCACCGTGAACGATTACCTCGCGAGGCGCGACGCCGAGTGGATGGGCCGCGTGCACCGATCGCTCGGGCTCACCGTGGGCATCATCCAGACGGACATGGAGGCGGAGGAGCGGAAGGAGGCGTACGACGCGGACATAACCTACGTCACCAACACCGAGGTTGGCTTCGATTACCTGCGGGATAACATGGCCAACGAGGCGCACGAGCTGGTCATGCGCCGCGGGTTCAACTTTGCGATTGTCGACGAGGTCGATTCCGTCCTCATCGACGAGGGGCGCAACCCGCTGCTCATCACGGGTCCCGCGACGGAGGGCGACGAGGAGATGAACAAGTACACCGTCGCCTCGCAGGTCGCCGCGCAGCTCAAGGAGGGCGCGGATTACACCGTGGACCGCAAGCAGAAGACGGCGGATTTAACCGAGCGGGGGATGATGGTCGCGGAGCAGCTCCTGGGCGTCCCGGACATCTGGGACACGTACGACCCGTGGGGCCGGTACCTACTCCTCGCGGTCAAGGCCAAGTCTCTGTACCTCCGCGACGTCCATTACATCGTCCGCGAGGGTCAGGTGATGATCGTCGACGAGGGCACCGGGCGCGTGCAGCCCAACCGCCGGTGGAACGATAACATCCACCAGGCGGTTGAGGCCAAGGAGGGCGTCGAGATCAAGCGGGAGAACACCACCGTCGCGTCCATCTCGTACCAGTGCCTGTTCAAGCTCTACGACAAGCTATCCGGCATGACCGGCACCGCATCCACCGAGGCTGAGGAGCTCTACACGACGTACAGGCTCTCGGTCGTCACCGTGCCCACGCACAGGCGGAACGAGCGCGTCGATAAACCCCACGCGATGTTCCGAACGGCGGCGGCTCGATGGAACGCCGTGGCGGACCTCATCGTGTCGTGCCACTGGGAGGGACGGCCGGTGCTCGTGGGCACCACCTCGGTGGAGCACAGCGAGTACCTCTCCCGGCTCCTCGCCGAGTACAGGTGGCAGTCCCAGGACGGCAAGCTGGTGAACGGGGTGCCCCACAAGCTCCTCAACGCCCGCCCACAGCTCGCGGCGAAGGAGGCGGAGATTGTCGCTCAGGCTGGCCGCGCCCACGCCGTGACGATCGCCACGAACATGGCGGGACGAGGTACCGACATCGTGCTCGGCGGTAACCCCCCGGGCCTCGCCAGGCTCTTCCTCGAGCGCCTGCTGTTTCCCAAGCTCAGCGTGGGCACCCCCGAGGCTGACGACGCGAAGGAACCCAACCCGATGGCCACCGTCGGGATGTCCGCCAAGACGGAGGCTGCGGTTCAGGCCGCGGTGGGCCTCGCGCACGTCACCGCCAAGGCGGACGGCGCCATACCGGTGTCTCCCGACAGCGTCGTTGCGCTCGTGACGGAGGCTGTAGAGTACGCGGAGCAGATTCTGAGGGGCGGCGCGGTGCGGGAGGCTGCGGAGTCGGCGGCGGCTGAGAGGGAGAAGGAGATTGGCGGCCCGAATCCCGTCATGAACGCGCTCAGGCACGCCGCGGTTTGCCTCCTCGAGGACTGCACCGCGCAGTGCGAGCGCGAGGCGACGCTCGTGCGCGACCTCGGCGGCCTTCAGGTCATCGGCACCGCCCTCCACGACAGCCGCAGGGTGGACAACCAGCTCCGCGGTCGAGCCGGTCGGCAGGGCGACCCGGGCTCCACCATCTTCTGCCTCTCGATGGAGGACGAGCTCATGGCGGTGTACTGCCCGGGATGGGCGTCGTCGTCGGTGTGGGACTGGTCCGGGATGGACGACGACACCCCACTCTTCTCCGACGTCGTCGATAAGCAGCTCGCGGGGATCCAGGCGTCCATCGAGGACTTCCACGCCACGCACAGGACGTCGACGTACGAGACGGATCGAATCATCGACGGCCAGAGGGACGCCATATACAACGTTCGACGCAAAGTCCTCGAGGACGGCCAGCAGCCGCTCAGGGCCAGGCTACTGCGGTACATCGAGTGGATCGTCGACGACGCGTGCGACAGGGCCAAGGTTGACGGCCTGAGGCCGATCGACGACTGGGACATCGAGGGCCTCCTTGACGACCTCCGCACGGTCTTCGCGGGCAGGAGGGACCAGTGGCTGAACGAGTCCGGGCAAACGATGAGCGAGTTCCCGCACTTCCTCCCCGGCGTGGACGCTCGCGGAATCCGCGACGCGCTCAAGAGCAAGGGCGCCATGCCGCTCCAGACGGAGCTCCCGGGCCTGGAGGCGGCGCCGGAGGTTGTCGCGGCGGCGCTTCGGGGGGTGGACGTCGTCGACATGAATCCCCCGGCGAAGCCCGCTCGGGTGGTTGACACGGAGCCCGAGGCTGCGGAGGAGTGCATCGCCGCGCGCGTCGAGAAGCGCATGGAGATCACCCGGGGCATGAAATCGCTGGAGGACTACGGCAGGAGGGGCATGAACGCCGCGGAGGGGAGGATGCTGCGAACGTATCTCTCCGAGAGCGCCATCGCGCTCTACCTGGACAGATTCGCCCGGCTGAACCAGCGGTACGATCGCACCGATCTGGAGGCTGTCGAGCGCGTGTGGGTGCTGAGGGCGATCGACGACCGGTGGCAGAGGCACCTGGTGGAGATGCAGGTGCTTCGAAGCAGCGTCAACGTCCGAGCTTTCGGCCAGCTGGACCCGATGGAGGAGTATCGCATCGACGGCGCGAGGGCTTTTGTCGACATGGTCCGCGACATGAGGCGCAAGACGGTGGCGAACGTGTTCTTCTTCGTCGGAAGCGCCGTGGAGCCCACGCTGGACTTCGAGGAGGTCGCCGCGGAGGAGGCGGCGGCGGTGGCCAACCCGGCGGCGGCTGAGCGAGAGGCGGAGATCGCGAAGGTTATGCAGGCGACTGGCATGACGGCCATGGCGGATTTCATCTCAGAGGGCGACGACGCCGAGGCTGAGACGGTGCTCGTGGAGGCGCAGAGGCAGGCGGCTCGCGCGGGTAAGAAGCCGCGGGCGATGGACGAAGGCGAGCAGAAGAAGATGATGGAGGAGGCTGAGCGGGTGCTGGCCAAGCAGCGGGCGCTGATCGAGGAGGAGGAGGAGGATGAGGACCTGGACGACGACTCCGACGGTTCGGTCACTTACAAATTTTGACAATCAAACGCCGTCGCGCCCTTAGCCAAACGCCGTCACGCCCATGCGCCGCATTATGTTCTGGCCCTTGAGGGCGTGCATGCCCACCGCGCCCACGTGAAGCGGGACGAACATCTCGTAGTACCAGCCCAGCTGTTTGTGCAGCTTGAACGCCCTACCCGCCAGCTTACCGTCCCTCTTGGACGCTCCCGGGATGGTGTAGCCGAAGAAGGGCAGCCCACGACCGCCGTAGTATCCCATTATGAACCCCGACACGGGCATCGCCGTCATCATGCCGTACATGACGAGGTGCCCGAGCTGCGCGGCGATCTGCTCAGCCTTGCTGCCAGGCACCGCGGCGGGGATCTTGGTCGTCAGACGCAGCGCCAGCCTTGGGATCGTCAGCCCCAGCACGCACAGTCCGAGCGACTTGTGGAGCATCATGAATCTGCCCTTCTCGGCAGCCTGCTCCTTCGGGAGGCTCATGGCGAGCTGAACGAACGCGAACGTCCCGACGGTTCCACCCGCGATGAGCCAATGGAGCGCCTGAAGCGGCGCGGCGTACTGCTGCTCGAGCGCGGACGCAGCCTCGGCGATCGTCGGGGCGGAGGCGGCGAAGCCCCGCGATGCTCCGGGGTTGGCGGGAAGCGACGACGGAGCCTTGGCGACGGAGGCTACGGCAGTGCGGCCAGTGGGAGCCGCCGCCGCGGTGTACACAGACGATGCCATGGAAGGAACGGCGCGGCGTGAGGTCGCCGCGCCCACCTGCGGGAAAGAGAGGGGAGGGGACGATGGGCTCAGAACGTCATAGGGACCGTTCCACGTCGTCTGCTAACAATGGTGATTTTGGCTCGTCGGAAGCAGACGGGCCGGTGTCGCCACTAAGAGTCGCGCGGTCGACGCACCTGGCTCAGCGCGGCTCGAGCCGCACGCCTAAGGGCTGCCTGCTGCATCGGGGAGACGTAAGGGCGGCGCGCGTTGGTTCTGGAAGGCGGAGACCCTGGGGCGATCGAGTCGAAACCGGTTTTGCCAACTGGCACGGTCGAAATTTCGGACTTGCCGCCCAAGCTGCTTGGGAGAGCCGCAGGCGGCCTCCGAAACTGGGTGCCCATCTCTAGGGTTACCTCTTCCCAGAGCGGGCGGCGCGCGGCGGGCGACGGCGACTGGGGGTGGGGTGTCACCTCCCAGTACGTCGCCATGGACTCGGACTCGGAGGATTTCATCGTCGTTGGGACCCCCCTGGAGCAGGAGGAGGAGGCCCGCGGCTACCGCAAGAAGGTGACGGATCTCGCGGTGACGAAGGCGCTTCCGGTGCACAAGCAGGAGGCCACGGACGCGGAGGGCAGGCGACGCTTCCACGGCGCCTTCACCGGAGGATTCTCCGCCGGATACTTCAACACCGTCGGCAGCAAGGAGGGATGGACGCCGCAGCAGTTCACGTCATCGCGCGCCAACCGCGCGAAGGTGACCCAGACCGCGGAAGATTTCATGGACGACGACGAGCGCGAGGAGATGCGCGCGACGGCGCTGGAGGCCCGGGACGATTACGACACGTTCGGAACCGCCGCCGAGCTCCGGGCGCAGCGCGCGATGGCCGCGAGCGAGGCGACGGGCGACGGCGGTCGGCGCAAGGTGTACGGCCCGGCGATCATCCCCGGACCGGTGCCGTCCGATCTGGTCGTCCCGACCTCGGACCCGGTGGGCGCGAGGCTCCTGCGGCTGATGGGTTGGAGGCGCGGCAAGGGGATCGGCCGCGGTGGGGCACGCCACGGCAACGGCGACGTTAACGACGGCGACGACGTTAACGACGTTAACGACGAAAACGGCGGCCGAAGGAGCCGATGGGGCAAGTCCGCAACCGCGCTCGTCGACGACACCCCGCGCTACGTCCTTCACCCGAAGACGAACCTGCACGGCGTCGGGTACGACCCCTTCGAGGGCGCCGAGGAGTTTCGCAAGGTGGCGGAGGCGAGGGCGGTGCGACGGAACGCGGACCCCCGGGGCCTCGGATCCGTCCGGCCGACACGCGGGGAGGCTTTCGGCGTCGGCGTGTTCGAGGGGGACGACCCGGACGAAGACGTGTACCGAACCAAGACGCTGGGCGGCGACGAGATCGGGCACACGTACGAGATCATGTCCGAGGAGGAGGACGATGAGGAGGAAGAGGAGGGAAAAAAGGGGGAGGATGCGAGGCGGCGAGGGGTAGGGAAAGACGGTCGGCGCTCCGCCGAGGGGGGAGTCGGCGCGGTGCGGGGTTTCTCGCTCTCCGCGGATACCCTGGCGCCCGCCACGTGGTACCCGCCGCCGGTCGTCCCGAAGTCGTTCCGGGCGTTTCACGTGTTTCCACCCGGCACGGAGCCCCCCCCCGTCGCGGACGCGTCGAGGGCTCTGGCGAAGCCGCCGCCGAGGGCGCCGCCGCCGCCGCCGCCGGTGCCGCCCCCGTCGGACGCGGAACGAGCCAAATTCATCGACACGACGGCCATGTTCGTCGCCAAGAACGGACCCGCGTTCGAGGCGATGGCGCGCGAGAGGCAACGCGGCGATCCCAAGTTCAGCTTCCTCTTCGGCGGCCCGGACGAGGGGTACTACCGGTACAAGCTGGGCGAGTGCCGTCGAGAGTTGGGAGCCGGGACGGGGGCGGTGACGCAGTGGGCGAGCGTGGCGCTCGGCGAGGCGAGGCCCAAGCCGCTGGACGCGGACGATCGCGCGAGGATGCTGGGGGAGACCCCGCTGCCGGCGACGATGAAGGGCGGGGGTTTGGCCAGGCCGTTATCCGCGGCGCCTCCCCCCGGGACTAAGATACCAGAGAAGCAGCCGGAGACGATAAACGTGAAGGGGATCGCGGCGGGGGATCGGAGCAGGATACAGGCCAATCTCGGGAGCATGTTCACGTCCGGGAGCACCCTCGAGACGCAGGACATGGGCCACGGCTCGCGAGCGCTCAAGCCGGGGCTGACCATGGCTTCTTCGTTTGTATCTGCCGGCGCTCTGGAGGATCCAAAAGAGACGAGGGAACGAGAGGAACGCGCGAAATTGGCGCCAATCGTAAACTCGCGCGTGAGCCGCGACTGGGCGCCGGAGAGCCTCCTGTGCAAGAGATTCGACGTGAGGGACCCGTTCGAGGGACGAACAAAGCCCGGCGCGGTGAAGAGCTTCAAGTCGGACAGCATCGTGCTCACGGAGACTGTCGCGGCGGCGACGGCGGCGGCGCCAAAGTTTCTACCGCCCCGGGGGGAGGACGAGCGGGTCACGGAGGTTCCGCCGCCGCCGCCGCCGCGGGTCCCGGCTTCGGTCATGCCGCCGCCGCCGCCGCGGAGCCATCCGCTCGCGGCGCCTGCCCCGCCCGTTCAAACCCCGAACCCCGCACTTCAAACCCCGGTCGCGGCGGATCCGTCGACGCGGGTCGTTCCGGGCGGAGACCTGCGGCGATACAGCACCGGCGCGTGGGGCTCCCGGCCCGTCTCCGCGCCCCCCGCGGTCGAGCCGGCTCTCTCCGCCGCCGGCGACGGTCCGGGTCCCGGTCCCGGCTCCGCTCGCGAGCCCAGCGTCCGGGAGGAAGCTGAGAGCTTTCTGGACAGCCTCGGAATCGTTCCGGAGCGACCGATGGAATTTTTCAAAGCCATCTTCGACGACAGCGACGAGGAGAACGACCCCCCGCCGCCGCCCAGACGGAGGGAGAGGTCCCCCGATCGGCGGGAACGCGCGATAGGGACGGTGGAGAGCGCGTCCCTCGAGGGTAGGCGGCCGGTTGAGGCTCCGGCGGATGTCGTGTCGGGCCCCGCGCCACCCCCGGTCGGCGTCCCCGAGAAGCGACACCGCGACGAAGACGACGACGACGGGCGTTCCTCGAAGAAGGCGAAGAAGGACTCCAAGAAGAAGGACTCAAAGAAGAAGGACTCCAAGAAGAAGGACTCCAAGAAGAAGGACTCCAAGAAGAAGAGCAAGAAGGAAAAGAAGTCCAAGAAGAGCAAGAGGTCGAGGAGGGACCGCTCGGACAGCTCTTCTGACAGCGACTCGTAGTGCATAGTGATTCAGTCTGGAATTTCCCAGAGACCTCAGTTCCTATCAGTAGACTACCTTCATTTATCGTAACGATCTCCCCCCGTGGGCGCACTCCCCACAGCCACCATGGAGGATTCCATCCCCAACATGACCCCGCGCGAGCTCTGGCAGCGTGCGGTCTCGAAGGTTGCCGCGCAGCGCATCGTCGACGACGGAACCCAGGACGGCGCCGCCTTCGCTCGCGTGGTGAAGCAACGAACCTTCATCAAGATGGTGAATTCGGAGAGCGCCTTCAAGGCCGCGTTTGGGGCCAGGAGTCTGAGAAACAGTCTCTCGCTGTCGTCGAAGAAGCTCGTCGCGAAGGAGGCTGGGGATGATAACTTCGAGGGTATCGGTGCGTCATCATCCTCGGTCGTTCGCCCGAGCGCGGGTGCCCAGCTCGTCCCGGAAGCGGAAGATTCGCGTGCAGACTCGCATGCGGAGGGAAACTTGGACAAGGCTGAGCGCGTTGCCAGGTACGTCCGTGTGGAGGCGTCCGAGGAGGAAGGATGCTTGAGGGTGGCGTCCGCGTACAGTCGCCGATTCTACCTCAGTCCGAACTCCAAGTTCAACTACTCTCAGTTCTTTCGCTCGTTCTTGTACGAGGCCCTCTTGTTCCCTACGTTGCAATGGATTGCAGTGATTGTCGTCGAGACTTTGATGTTCGGTCACACGGTAGAGGAGGCCATGTATTGCGCGGGTGCGCGATTCTTCGCTCCAATACCCATCATCGGCGAACGCATGCGGAAGGCGTTCAAGCAGATAGACATGTCCGCCAACTTCATGTTCGTGATGGGACCGGTCCTCTTTGTCATCCCCCCGCTTGCGGTGTTTGCTGATCTCGGAGAAACTAGAAAGTATATTGAGCCGATGGAGCTGCTGCCACTTCTCCTGATGGTCTTGGTGCAGTGCGGCGTTATCTCTTGCAAGTACGGCATCCTGCCCGCGTCGTACACGTCCGACGCCTTTGGCAAGATCTACCAACCGATGACACCCGAAGATCTGAACAGAACACTCATTTTGGGAGCTTGGAACGACCCCAAAAACGAGAAACATTTCGATCTGCTGAAGATGGAGATGGAGAACGCTTGTCTGGAGGCTGATGTCGACTTGAATCATACTGAGATCAACGTGGGAAGCGCACATGCGGCGCGCGCGATAAGGATGCGGTCCCGGGGTATCGGCGAGCGGTCAGAGAAAAGGATGAATGAGACCCCGGAGACTGTGTCTGGGAAAGAGCTCATGGCGGCTCTTGTTGATGTCCATATAGGCAGGCAGTTACCCCCCGAGCTGATGCCCTTTATCATGTTTATCAGCGTACTATATGGGCTCACCGGTCCGGTAATGCGCGCGTGGTGTGGGGTGCCTATGTTCGGCGGGACGCACATGAGCAAGTTAGCGGCCGCCGGTCTCTTTATAGCCAGCGTCATGATGTTCTTTGCCAACTTCAGTTTTGCTTTGACGTGCGCTTGGCATTACAGGAGGCAGTATGACGTCATGGAAGCGCTCAGCCAGATGGTGAGGTTCCCGGGCGAACCGCTCATAAATTTCTTGCCACCCGAACCCAGGCCTAAGTCCAAGAAACGGAAAATAGCTCCGGTGAAGACCATCAGCGGCGCTATTATTGCCCTAAACTCCCCGATGCCCCCGGCTGCTCCCCACCAGCAAGGAGGACAGCCGGCCACGAAGGCAAAAGAGGATGACGACGAAGAAAAAGAGAGCGAGGAGCTTCGCGAGCTTCGGCGCGCGGCGAAGACGGATCAGTTCGACGTGGTGATCGACCTCAAGGACCCTGCGAGCTGCCTGTGCTGGTCGCTGGTCAGGCGGTCCATGAGACACATGGGCTCCTCCTGGGCCCGGCGCATGAACCTCTACTCCGTCATTTTCCTCCTCGCGGCGTTCTTCTCAGCCGGTATGATCCTCGGACTATACTTCGGCGCGAACCGCATAAACCATCGCTTGGCCACCGCCGCGTCCTGGTACTTCCTCACGATCATGGTCTCCTTCCTGGTGTCCCTTACCGTCTACGAAGCAGCGGCGATAAACGAGATGGTGCCCAGGGTTCGGTCGTGGCTCAAGCGGGAGAGCGTCGCCATCGTTGCTCAGATGGCGTACCTGGGCAACGGTTGGGGGCGGTCGGGCACTGACGACAGGGATAAACAGGAGGCCGAGGAGCTCCGGGGGGCGTACAGGCTCATAGAGACCGTCGAGCAGTACATCCGTCTGGAAGAGGAGGAGAGTCAACCGGTCGAAGTGTTTAGCAAGATCAAGGCCACTCCCGCGGCGGTGACGTTCGTGGTGTCTTCGCTGCTGTCCATGCTGCTGATCGCCATGCAGCGGGGATTTACGATGATGGAGAGCGAGGGATGGTCGTACGACGGGAAGAACGGGGAGTTCGCGATGGATCCGAGCAGACAGGAGTAGACACACGTGTTGTAAATTACTGATTCTGTGCACAAGCCAGACTGCCAGAAAATAACGGCTCGACGAAGAAAAGTGCAACCCTCGCCGCCGCCGCAGACTCGCGCGCGCCGATAGGTGGCCGCCGAGGCGTGTGGGTGGTCAGGGGACACTCCGCGCTCTATTGACATGGATTTAAAGGAGGTGCTGCGTCGTGGGTTGGAGCGCATAGCGGAGCGCTGCCCCGGCGCGCCGGAGTCGTCACCGTCGGCGGCACAGTCCTTCACGGAGGTGCCGGGCGGTGGCGCCGATGGCGGTACGAGGCGATGGCGGGTGCGCAAGGGCGCGTCCGAGGACGCCATGCTCGCCGCCGCTGGAAGTTTTCTCCTCGATCCGCGATTCGCGGTGCCCGCGGGCGGGTGTTTGAGGCCCGTGGCGCTGCACGCGCTGTCGCACGCGCTCGACGCGCGGCTGGCCTCCAGGCGCACGGCGGCACACTCGGGGAGAGACGAGGACGATGGGAAATCTCGGAAGAAACAGCGGAAGGGCGGCGACGCCGATGCGGTCGTGCATCCTCGGAGCGCCGACGTGATGCACGAGAGGGCGTGCGCTGCCCTCGGAATGCTGCTAGAGCTCCTGCCGCACGCCAAGCCGGTCGCGATGCGGTACCTTCGCGCCACGCCCGCGCCATTCTCTCGGCTCTGCGACGCTCTCGGGACGGAATCATCGGGCGGCGGCGACGGCGGCGGGGGCGAGACGGTGGGCGACGACGTCGAGGGGGCGAGCCGCGAGCACGCGCTGCTCGTCGCGCGCTCGTGCGTGCGTCTTCTACGCGCGCTCGGACCCGCGGCGGAGGGCAGCGGCGCGCGCGTCCCGTCCGCGCCCGAGCGCGACGAAGACGACGGCCGTGTCGTCCGCCCCGCCGACGCGCCCGAGAGCGCCGGCGTCCTCGCGCACTGGGATTGCTCCCGCGCGCTGCGCCTGCTCCGACACCCCGACCCCGAGGTTCGATGGACGATATCGGCGGCGCGGGAGCGCACGGTGGGCCTCCCCGCCGAGACGATCGCCGCGCTCAGGTCCGCGCACGCGACGGACCCCGCGACGTCGCACGCCTTCCACGAGGGTTGGGAAGAGGAGTCCGCCTCCATCGCGATTGAAAAGGCGGGCGCCTACCTGAACCCCGGCCCTCCTCTTCCCTCCCCTGCGACGACGCGAAGCGAACGCGACGTCGACGAAGACGAAGACGATGCGCCGCTCGATGACCTACAGCGGTTACCCGCCGCGCCGGGACACGTGCGCGTGGGGGGCGTCGAGGTTCGAATGCGCACAGCTGTGTCGTCTGCGAAAAACGGCGCGGCGTCGACGATGATCCGCACCGGGAGCGCCGCGCGGAACCTCCACGCGGTGGCGCTCGCGCTGTGCCGGAACAAGCCCCTACTCCTGGAGGGCCCCGCGGGCGCGGGTAAGAGCGCGGTGCTCGAGGAGGTGGCATCGCTCACGGGCAACGAAGATTTCATCGTCCTCCACCTGGACGCGCAGACGGATTCCAAGTCTCTGCTCGGGTCGTACGTCGTCGGAGCCGCACCCGGAGAGTTCAGGTGGCAGCCCGGGGCGCTGACCCAGGCTGTCGCGCGCGGACGTTGGGTCGTCATCGAGGACGTGGACCTCGCGCCGTTCGAGGTGCTCGCCGCGCTGGTTCCCCTCCTGGAGGAGCGAAGGCTCTACGTACCCGGGCGGGGCGAGTCTGTGCCCGCCGCCGAGGGGTTTCAGCTCTTCGGCACCGTCACCGTCGGCGGGGGAAGGAGCGGCGGCGCCGCGGCGGCGGGGGCGCGCGCGGATCCACTCGCGGGGCTGTGGGCGCGCGTCGCCGTGGAGCCCCCCACGGGGAACGAGCCCATGGAGGTGCTCTGCGGCGTGCACCCGCGGCTGGAGCCGCTGGCGCCGGCTATGCTCGAAACGCTCAACGTCGCGCAGAGGATGTGCGGGCAGGGCGGCGCGGCGGCGGCGCCCGGGGGGACCGAGCGCTCGAGGTCGACCCTCCCGGGGTTCGAGGATTCGGACGTGGACGTGAACGGGGACGTGAACGGGGACGTGAACGTGAACGGGGATGTGGCGGCCATGGCCGTGGACGGCGACGCGGCGGAAAAAAAAGGGGGGCTGGTGCGGGGATTCGGCGCCGGGGGCGTCGAGGGGACTTCCTTCGCGAACGTCGACGGCGGCGGCCCCAGGGTCCACGCGGGTCGACCGTTCACCCTCCGCGACTTACTCCGATGGGCCAGGCGCCTCGAACGGATGCGAAAGGCGGAGCTGTCGCTCATCCGCCCGGGCAAGACGAGGGCGGATTCGCTGCCGCCGAAGGTGAGGCTCGCCGCGTACGAGGAGGCTGCGGACGTCCTGGGCGGGATGCTGCCCGCGGGGGTTGGCAAGCGTCGGGTGCTCGAGGCCGTGGCGGGGTGCTGGGGCCTCGGCACCGACGCCGCGGAGCACACCGACGTCCTCCACAAGCCCGCCATGCAGCGGGGCTCGGGCGGGGTCGCGGTGGGCAGGGCGGTGCTCCCCGCCGGCGACGGCGTCTCCGCGGGGGACGGTTCGGACGGGCGGTGGGCCAAGACGGGTCACGCGATGCGGATCCTGGAGCGCGTCGCCGCGGCGGTACAGATGACGGAGCCGGTGCTGCTCGTGGGCGAGACGGGAACGGGTAAGACGGCGCTGGTGCAGCAGCTCGCGAGGGTCACGGGCGCGCCTCTCACGGTGGTGAACCTGTCGAATCAGTCCGAGTCGGCGGATTTCCTCGGCGGGTTCAGGCCCGCGGGCGCGAGGCACCTCTGCCTCCCGCTCCTGCCGAGGTTCAGGTCCGTCTTCGAGAGGACGTTTCCCTCCGCCGCAAACGCCGAGTTTATGCACAGGGTGACTCGGTACGGGGAGAAGAAAAAGTGGACGCACCTGCTGCACGCGATGCGCGCGGGCGTGGAGAGGGTCGCGAAGCTCGCCGCCGAGCGAGCCGAGACTGCCGCTGAGGCGGCGGACGAGGAGCGAGAGGAGAAACCGGAGGAGGAGAAACCGGAGAAGGCTGACGAGAAGAAACCGCCCAAGCGCAAGCGCGAAAAGAAAGCCAGAGGGAAGAAGTCCGCCGCGATCGATGAGGAGGACAAGGAGGAGTCCATTCCGACCGAGGAGGCGAAGAAGAAGCAGAAGCAGAAGCGCGCGTTACCCGACGACCTCATCGCGGAGTGGCGACAGTTTGAGCGCGAGCTATCCACCGCCGAGCGCGCGTGCGGCCAGGCTGGCGGCGGGCCCGTTTTTGCGTTTGTGGAGGGCGCGCTGGTCACCGCGCTCAAGGAAGGTCGTTGGATCCTCCTGGACGAGATCAACCTCGCTCCCGCCGAGACTTTGGAGCGTCTGGGCGGCGTGCTCGAGTCCGCTCACGGCAGTGTGGTGCTGTCGGAGCGCGGCGACGGCGCGGCGGTGCCGAGGCACCCGCGGTTCAGGCTGTTTGGCGCCATGAACCCAGCGACGGATGTGGGCAAAAGGGACCTGCCCGCGGCGCTCAAGCACAGGTTCACCGAGATTTACGCGGGAGAGTGCGAATCCAGAGAGGATCTCGCGCTGCTCGTCAAGCAGGGCCTGCGGGATACCGTGCCTGGAAGCTCGATCGAGGCGATCGTCGATTTTTACCTCGCCGCGAGGAAGGACGCGGCTACAACGCTTCTTGACTCTGCGGATCAGAAGCCGCAGTACTCGCTGCGAACTCTGAGCCGAGCCATGGAGTACGTCCGAGCCGCGGCGCCGGTGTATGGGGTGCAACGGGCGCTTTACGACGGGTTCGCGATGTCGTTTCAGACTCTACTGCAGGCACCCTCGGCGGCGGCGCTGGAGACGCTCATGGTGAAGCACTTGCTCAGGGGACAGCCGCTCAAGGTGAGAAGCCGGGACCCGCCCATGTTTTCGTGTTTTGCCGTTTCATTGGCCCGTAATTTGCCTGGTCCACTGCTCCAGCCCGTGGGGCCCCTATCATGGGCTCGTCGCGGTCCTGATTGCGGTGGGAGAGCCAAACTCTAGCGACGCCCATACCTATTCTTGCCGCGACATCACTGAAAAGTGATGATCCATGAACGCGCAAGAAGAGCGGCGTCGCACACTTCAAAAAACTTTTGCGCAATGTCCATCCCCGCTCGCTCGACTCTCATCGAACACGCGCGCTGACCCACACACTTCCACGTCGCGACGACGACGACAGGCCATATTTAAGGCACCTCCCGCGCCTCCCGACGGTACTCACGAGCTCATCGAGCAGTACTGGGTCGAGGGAGGGGATTTGGAGCGCGAGGATCCCGAGGCGTCTGGCAGATACGTGGTGACTCCGGGTGTGAAGACGCATCTCTCGGCGCTTGCCCGCGCCGCGCTTCTACGCCGCCACCCGATCCTGCTGCAGGGCCCGACGTCGAGCGGTAAGACGAGCCTCGTCGAGTACCTCGCGCAAAGGACGGGGCACAGGTTCATGCGCATCAACAACCACGAGCACACCGACCTGCAGGAGTACCTCGGGTCTTACGTCACAGATGCAAGCGGTGAGTCAAAATTGTCGACTTGACGTCTCTTTGATGTTTTTCCCTTTTCGGTCTGGTTCGTTAGTCGTTTCGCCCGTCCCGTCTCCGTAAGGCTGCTGTTCGTTACTCATGCACCCCAACACCGTGGGCGCACACGAGCTGGAAGGTAGCCGAAATCAAATACACCCCGGCTCGGCAAGTGTTCGCGACTGCCGGCGTCTCGCCAGTGTCGCTTCCCGAGCCAGGGAGGACATTCCCGGATGACCCGATTTCTTTTCTTCATCCGCTGAACGCAACCTGGTCGTCGTCCTTGTTCCTTCGATCCGTCCCACCGTGCGCTGACGCTCATCCGCTCAACAGGTAACCTGACGTTTCAGGAGGGTGCGCTGGTCCAGGCTGTGCGAAAGGGCTACTGGATCGTCCTCGACGAGCTCAACCTGGCACCGTCAGACGTCCTCGAGGCGCTTAACCGACTCTTGGACGATAATCGCGAGCTTTTCGTGCCCGAGCTGCAGGAGACGATCACACCGCACCCGCACTTTATGCTCTTCGCCACCCAGAACCCCCCGGGCGCCACGTACGGCGGTCGCAAGGTTCTGTCAAAGGCGTTTCGAAACCGTTTCATGGAGATCCACATCGGCGACATCCCCGACGAGGAGCTCAAGACGATTCTCAATAAACGATGTGCGGTCGCGCCCAGCTACTGTGCGAAGCTCGTCGAGGTCATGCGCGAGCTGCAGCGACGCAGGCAGGCGTCCAGAGCGTTCGCCGGCAAGGACGGCTTCATCACCGCGCGCGATTTGTTCAGGTGGGCAAACAGGCAGAGCAACGGATACGAGGAACTCGCGGCGGATGGCTTCCGGGTCTTGGGGGAGCGGCTCAGGTCCGAGGAGGAGCGCGACGCGATGAAGACCGTGCTCGCCAAGGTGCTCAAAACCCCGCCCCTACTGGACGAGAACATGTACGCCGCCGCGGAGGAGGGCGCCCTCAAGCTGAGGCTCGATGAGGCCGCGGCTCGTGCGGCAAAGAGAGCCGAGGAGGCTGAAAAATCGGCTTTGAGTGCGGTCGCCGCGGCTGACGCCAGATCCGCGAAGCAGGACGCCTCCGACGCCGCGCAACTGTCCGAGGCTATGGCGTGGACCCCGGCGATGCGACGGCTGTTTTCGCTCGTCGAGGCGTGCATGAACCACAAGGAGCCCGCTCTTTTGGTCGGCGAGACCGGCTGCGGTAAGACGTCGGTGTGCCAGCTCCTCGCGCTTCTCCGCGGGCAGAAGCTACGGATTCTCAACTGCCACCAGCACACGGAGACGGGCGACTTTCTCGGCGGGTTCAGGCCCACGCGTCCCACCGACGTGGACGGGGAAGAAGGCGCCGACGGGGTCGTTGACAAGAAGGGAGCGGCTCCGTTCGCGTGGGAGGACGGTCCCCTCATCAAGGCTATGCGCGACGGCGACATCCTGCTGGTGGACGAGCTCTCGTTGGCGGAGGATTCCGTCCTGGAGCGTCTTAACTCGGTTCTCGAGCCGGGAAGGACCCTCACGCTGCCCGAGAAGGGCGGTAGCGAGGTTGAGGAGCTCGTGGCGCACCCGAACTTCCTGCTCCTCGCGACGATGAACCCGGGAGGCGACTTTGGCAAGAAGGAGCTCTCCCCGGCGCTTCGCAACCGCTTCTGCGAGATTTGGGTGGGAGCAACCGGGGACGTGTCGGAGATGGAACAGATTTGCGTGCGTCGAATCCCCGAGCCGGAGCTGAAACCGTACGCGGGTCACCTCGCCAGGTTCTGGGAGTTTTACCGAGAGATCGCGGGTCGGGGCGCCGCGCGGGCCGCGCTGCTGACGCGCGATTTGGTGGCTTGGGCGCAGTTTGTGAGAGCCGCCGCCACTGGCGCCGGGTCCGCCGCGAGCGGTTGCAACCGCAGGTTGGCGCCCGCCGAGGCGTTCGCGCACGGCGCCTATCTCACGCTCCTCGACGGCCTTGGCCTTGGCCTGGGCCTGCCTGAGGAGACGGCCAGGGGTCTCGCAGAGCAGTGCAAGAAGTTCCTGAGAGACGAGCTTCCTCCCGAGGTGAGTGTTTCTTCCCGTCTGAATTTCCGGTTTTTCTTGGGTCTTGCCCCCGCCCCGGCGGGTTTTGCGTCACCCTCTCCGCTGCTCTGCTCTCGGGTTCCGACGAAGCGATGAGGCTTCTTCGTAACCTGGTAAGTTTCAGAAACTAATGATGTTCAGAGAACGACATATACGACCTGAGCTTCAGAGGAACCCGCTTCGAGGGAGATGCAGAGAGAGGGATCAACCGTTGCGCACCAGGCTGCCGTCGTCCGATCCGACCCGATTCCCGATTTAACTTCCTGGATCCCCTCGCGCTTGACAGGCACACGCCGCAATCGAGGCTGCCGCGAATCCCGGCGGC